>OIYG01000088.1_pt1 | contig 97546 bp, 83 predicted proteins | sample 1587861 | NCBI WGS metagenome assembly OIYG01 (sample SAMN03283272) | human gut metagenome | biome: human-associated habitat; material: feces | host: Homo sapiens | place: Peru | collected 2012 | reverse complement strand
AGAGAAAAGTATATAATTCAAAGATGAACTATGCTGAGAAAATTGGTATGGAAAAGGGTATGCAAAAAGGCATGCAAAAAGGCATGGAAAAAGGTATGCAAAAAGGTATAGAAAAAGGTATGCAAAAAGGTATAGAAAAAGGTATTAAGCAAGGAATAGAACAAGGAATAGAACAAGGAATAGAACAAGGACTTAGGGAAGGTGAACATGCAAAGACAATTGAAATTGCAAAAGAAATGTTGAATAAAAACTTTGATAAAAAAATAATTTCTGAGATTACAGGTTTATCTATTTCTGAAATGGAAATGCTTTAATAATAATTCTTATTATGAGATATTGTATTTATAATTTTGTTAAATAAAGGATAGAATTTTTTCTATTTTTTTTCTTTTAATTCTTTTTTTGTCGAATAGATTGAATTACTTATGAAATAGTTTTATATTTTAAATGAAGGGAGGCTAATGGATACTATCTTAGACTATGAGGGGCTAATATATAGTGTAATAAATAAATATCCTAGTAGATTTGATCATGATGATTTGTTTCAGGCTGGTATGTTAGGATTAGTTGATGCTTATAAACATTTTGATCCCAGTGTTTCTGTTAAGTTTTCAACATATGCATATTACTATATTGTGGGAGAGGTTAATAAATATATAAGAGAAAGCTGTAGTTTAAAGATAAGTAAAGATTTAATTAATTTAAAAAAGAAAATCTTACAAGTAACTGATATTATGACTCAAAAGTTAGGGAGAGTTCCAAGTAGTCTTGAACTTTCTTTATATTTAGATGTTCCACTAGAGGATGTTGATAGTGCGATTATTGCGACGGATGAGATTACTTCTATTGATGAAAAATATGATTCATTAAAATATTTTGATAATATTAATGCAGATTTATTAGATTTACATGACTCTATTGATAAGTTATCAGATGATGAACGTAATTTGATAATTGCGAGATACTATGATGGTATGACACAAAATGAGGCGTCTAAAATATTGGGTATTAGTCAGGTACAAGTATCAAGGAATGAGGCCAAAATTCTAAAGAAGCTTAGAACTAGTTTATAATTCTAAGTTTTTTTGTATTTAATTTTAATAATTGGATAAATTATAAATGGTGATATTATGAAAAATGTTAAATATGAGCAGGTTGCGAATACGTATAAGGTTTCGGAAAACAAATGTAAAAATGCTATTATTGCTTTTATTAGCGGAGGAACTATTGGGCTTATTGGAGAGGTAATAATTGAATTTCTTTGTCTGTATTTAGAAATATCTAGAACGGATGCGGGTACTTATATGATAGTTTTCTTTATTTTTTTAGCAAGTCTTTTTACAGCTTTGGGATTTTTTGATAAGTGGGTGAATAAGTGTAGATGTGGATTGTTGATTCCTATAACTGGGTTTGCACATTCAATGACAAGTAGTTGTTTGGATTATAAAAATGAAGGTCCAATATATGGAATAGGTTCTAATATGTTTAAACTTGCTGGATCTGTTATTGTTTATGGAGTGTTTTCTGCATGGATATTTGGAATGATTAGATACATATTAGGAGGTGCTTTATGACAATACATTTTAATAATGTTTACATAAAAGATAGTGCTTGTGTATGTGGACCGTATGAGAAGAGCGGACCTTTATCAAAGTATTTTGATAAGAGTTATGATGATTTTTATTTTGGTGAAAAGTCATTTGAAAAGGCTGAGATTAAGTTAGTTAATGAATCTTTAAAAATATTAATGAAAAAATGCATGGTTATGAATGATAGTGTAGATTTAGTAATTGGTGGAGATTTACTTAATCAAATTACTGCATCTAGTTATGGGTCTTATGGTGTTGGAAATGGATTTGTTGGAATATATGGTGCTTGTAGTACTAGTGTTTTAGGGCTTATTATTGGGTCTTGTTTAGTTGATGGTGGATTTATCAATAACTGTTGTTGTGTTGTTTCTAGTCATAATTTGGGTAGTGAAAGACAGTTTAGGTATCCTGTTGAATATGGAGCTCCTAGACCTTTAACTTCTACATTTACGGCGACTGGGGCTGGGAGTTGTTTTTTAACAAAAGAGCAAAAGATAATAAAAGTTGAGTCTGCAACTATTGGTAGAATTGTGGATTATGGTCAAAATGATGCGAATGATATGGGACGTTGTATGGCGCCAGCGGCTATTGACACTTTAAAAAGACATTTGGAAGAAACAGGGAGGGATGCATCTTATTATGATTTAATTCTTACTGGTGATTTAGGAATTTATGGAAAAGAAATAGTTAAAGATTATATGAGCAAATATTATTCTATTGATTTATCAAAAAATTATAATGATTGTGGAGTAATGCTTTATGATATAGAGAAGCAAAAAGATGTTCATGCTGGTGGCAGTGGTCCGGCATGTAGTGCTTTGGTTGTTTACTCATATATATTTAATCAAATGAAAAAAAAGAATTTGAAGAGAGTTTTATTTTTAGCTACAGGAGCTTTATTTTCACCAACTTTGTTATATCAAAAGGAAAATATTGATTCTATTTGTCATGCAATTAGTTTGGAGGTGAAATAATGCTTTTATTAAATTCATTTTTGTTTTGTGGATTTATTTGTTTATTATCTCAGATTATTTTAGATAATACTAAATTAACACCAGGACATATTACAAGTCTTTTGGTTGTGTTTGGTGCTTTTTTAGATAGTTTTAGTTTATATGATTATTTTATAAAAATTGTAGGTGGTGGAGCTTTGCTTCCAATTACTAGTTTTGGTCATTCTTTGATACATGGAGCTTTACTTAGAGCTGAGAGTGGTGGGATTATAGGACTGTTGATGGGAATGTTTGATTTAACTGCAACAGGTATAACAGCTGCGATAATATTTTCTGTAATCTTTACATGTCTTTTTAAGTCTAGAGATTAATATTATATTGTCAAATTTACATTTTTTATGAATATTTTATTCTTATTATTCATTATATAGTTTTATAATATAGTTAGAATGTAAGGTATGGTGATGATATGAATACAATATATTATATATTCTTAGGTATAATTGTACTTTCATTTATTACAGGATTAATATTAAATAAACTTGAAAAAAAGAATAATAAAGTTGAAGAAAATTCTGCAAATAAAAATGAAAGGAAAGATAATTTAAATATTGATATTTTAGATTCTATTACTAATGATGATTCTAAGACAAGAATCTTTGCTATGCCTATTTCTTCAAATTATATAAAAAAAGAAAAAGTTGAGTATTTGGATAAGCCTAGAATAATTAAAATTGAGAAAGTAATTGATGATGAAATATTATGATTAAGTTATTTAAAAATATATATAATACAACTAGTAAAGGTTTTTATTTTCTTTGTTCTATTATTTCTAAGGGCTTTTTCTATTATTTTTATGCAGTTTGTTCTTTTGTTGAGAAGATATTTAACTTGTTAAAAAGTTTATTTAAAAGATTGCAGAGGGATCCTTCTGCAAGTTTTGCAGTTATATTTATATTTTTAATTGCTGTATTTTTTTATACTTATATTTATAGCTCAAGTAATAGTTTTGTTAAAATAAAACTTAATGATATTACTGAGAATGTGATTAATGATAAAAAAAGCGAAAATAATGATGATACTTCAAATAGTGGTGTTACAATTGAAACTAATTTATTTAGAATTTATGGTAAGACTAATATAGATGATATTAATTTTACAGAGTTAAGTCGTGTAAATAGTGATGTTGTTGCATGGTTAATTGTTGATAATACTAATATTAATTATCCTATTGTTAAAACAAGTGATAATGATTTTTATTTAAATCATAATTTTAATAAAATTAATGATAGTAATGGATGGACATTTATGGATTATAGAAATAGTGGTAATATGGATGATGAAAATACTATATTTTATGGACATAATTTAATGAATAAGACTTCATTTGGAAGTATATCAAGTATTTTTACTGATAAATGGTTTAAAAATTCTAATCATAGTATTGTGGTTGTAACTGCAAATGGAAGATTTACATATAAAATATTTTCTGTATATTATAGTGACCCAGATTCTTCATATTTACAAACTAATTATAATGATAGTAAACAATATTTAGAATTTTTAAATATGTTGAAAAGTAAGAGTAAATATAATTTTAAAGAAGAATTAAATGTAAATGATAAGATTATTACTTTATCTACTTGTACAGATGATAATAAGGGTAGAAAAGTCGTTCATGCTAAGTTGATTGGATAAAAAGTAAATTAAAAATTCGCATCGTTATGATGTGAATTTTTTGTATATGTATTATTTGTATAAATACAAGATAATATTTTTAATTTATTTTTGAAATATTTATTATTTCATTCATGTCATCATCTTTTGCGATGATGTTTTTATGTGGTTTATGACATTTTTCACATGTATATAGGATTTTATATGTATCTTTATATTTTTCTATACCTATTGGTTTTAACATTCCAAGACAAGTATTTTGTCTATCTCCTGGGTTTATATCAACATGTAGTGAGTATAAACAATATGGGCAATGGTCTCTTGATGAGTAGCCTAGTGGTAATACTTCTTTTCCACAATGTTTACAAATAAATCCTTCATCTAGTTCATTAAATCTTTTCATTTTATTTTACCTTTCTATAATAATATTCATATGGTCTTGAATTACTTTCTTCTGTGTTCATAAGTATTGTAATTATATTATCATATTTTGTCTTTGCTATGTGTGAGATGAACTTTTTATTATCCTTAGTTGTATGTATTAGATAATTATCTATACATTTTAATTCATTATAATTTGTTTTTGTGTTTTTATATATTTCTAAATAGTCATATTTTATATTTGGAATATAGTGTTCTTCATTAGGATTAAAATACTTAGGAGGTTCTGTTATTTCTCCAACTAATTGCCATTTACCAATAAACTTTTTATTTGGCCTTTTTATTAATTTTTTACTTAGATTTTCTTCTTTTGATTTATTATAATTATCTAAAAATTCATTTTTTACTGTTGAATCATAAGCTTCTATATAAATATCATAATAGTCTTTATTTTTTATTTCTATGAATGGTGCTCTTATTTGATATTTATTTTTATTTGCATATTTTATAATATCTTTATATCCTTCTTTTATATCTTTAGTTATAGCATGAAGATAGTTTTCTGGATGACATTCTATATAAGCTTTTTCATTATACTTATGTTCTAAATCAGATAATTTACTTTTATTTTTATATAAATTATCTGGTAAAAGTATACCTATTTCACATTTTATATTTTCTTCTTTATATTCTTTTTCATAGTTTATAAATACGTTTAAGAATTCATTTGATTCATCAAAAATATAATTATTTATATCCTCTCTGTTTTTTATTACATGGTAGTTTGTTAGTGTAGGTAGTAATGGGTTTTTTACAAATTCAACTTTTTCTTTCATATTAACTTTCAATTTATTAAGTATCTTGATTTTAGTAGAATTTTCTTCTTCTAAGTCTTTTATTTTTTTAGAAATTATATTTATATTTTCATCATTTAATATATTTTTTATTTCATTTAATTGGAAACCTGCTTGTTGATAATCTTTTATTTTATTTATTGTTTCTATTTGTGAGTCATCATAATATCTATAATTTGTATATTTATCTATTTTTTTTGGTTTTAATAATCCAATGCTGTCATAATATCTTATTGTTTTTACTGTTGTTTCTGCAAGAATTGAAAATTCTCCTATTTGATACATAATATTTCTCCTTTCGTTTGTATGGTATCATTCCTCTTAAGGGGAGAGTCAATAGTTTATTTGTATTATATCATAATTTCTTTCCTTGGGTATCTTTGATATGTTATAATTGGGATAGAGTTTAGGTGATATAGATGGATATGGAATTTAAGATTAATGATTTTGAGGGGCCTCTTGATTTACTTCTTCATTTAATTAAAGAGTCTAAGATGGATATAATGAATATTGAAATTGAGCGTATTACTAATCAATATATGGAATTTTTAAATAGCCAAGAAAAGATGAATTTAGAGGTTTCTTCAGAGTATCTTGTTTTAGCTTCTGAATTATTAGAAATTAAGTCTAGAATGTTACTTCCTAGTAATAAGAATGTTTCTGAAGAAGTAGAGGAAGATGATCCTCGCAGTGAACTTGTTAATAGATTACTTGAGTATCAGGCATATAAAGATATTACTAAAGTATTACATGATAGAGAAATATTAAGAAAAGATATATATACTAAATCACCAGAAAATATAAAGAATTATATTGAAGAGAGTGAAACTATTTCTTGTGATGTTACGTTGGATGATTTAATAAGTGCTTTTCAAAAATATTATCAGAGAAAAAAAGATAATAAACCATTAAAGACTAAAGTAACTGTTAATGAGATTAGTGTTTCTTCTAGAAGACATGATATTAGAAGATTGATGAAAGATAAAAAACGTGTTTCATTTTTTGAACTTTTTCCTGTTATGTCTAAGGAGTATGTAGTTGCGACTTTTTTAGCTATATTAGAGATGGCTAAGGAAAAAGAAATTTCAATTACGCAGAATGATACTTTTGATGATATTGTTTGTGAGGTGATATAGATGGATGAGGTTAAGACTGATAATAATGTATTAGAAAAAGCAGTATTAGAAGGGCTTTTATTTGTTGTTGGGGAAGATGGGTTAACACTTGATCAAATAGAGGATGTATTAAATATAAATGAAGAACAATCTAGAGAACTTATTAGAAGTTTAAAACATGATTATGAGGATGATAGTAGAGGACTTAGAATTGATTTTTTAGGAAATAGATTTAAGCTTACTACTAAATTTGAACATAAAGAATATTATCAAAAATTAATTGAAAATCCTGAAACTAATTTTTTATCACAAGCTGCTTTAGAAACATTAGCAATTATTGCTTATAATGAACCAATTACAAGAGTACAAGTTGATGCTTTAAGAGGTGTTGGCTCTACTTCTATTATTAGAAAATTAGTTGCGAAAGGATTTATTAAAGAAAGTGGTAGGAGTAACATGCCAGGAAGGCCTATTTTATATGAAACTACTCATGAATTTTTAGATTATTTTGGATTATCAGATATTAAAGATTTACCTAATATTGAAGATATCTTAGAAGAAGTAAAAGAAGATGATGAAGAAAATGATGAATCTGATCTTTATACTTCAAAATATACTGATTCTTTAGAAGATGTGGAATAAATTATGGAAAAGGGATATTCAAAGAAGGCAAAAATTTTATTTAAATTTTTAGATGAAGATGAAATAAATAATATTAATGAATATATAATGTCTGATGATAGAGATTATTTAGAATATAAAAATATAGATGAAATTAGTTTAAAGAATGATTGTTATAGTGAAGAAGAAATGAATATTTTTAGAAGTTATTCTGGGTATATTTATCAATATGTTAATGATGCTCTTAATGGTAATTGGGATTATTCATATGATGGAGATTTAAATTTTAAAAATAGATGTTTAGAATTAGGTAGAGAATTAAATGAATTATTACTTACTAGTAAAAGTTTTTCTTTTGATAATTTTAAAGTATTTAGAGGTGTTTCTGTATCTTTTTTTAAGGAATATGGAATTAACAATTTAAATGAGCTTGTGAGTTTAAAAAATAAATATTTATTTGATTATGGGTTTACTTCTACTTCTTTTCTTAGAGATACTTCTTATTTTAAATGTGAAGTACCTGAAGGGGTAGTTCGAAATGTACTTATAGAGTATGATGTACCAAGTGATTTTAATGAAGGTGTTTATCTTAAAAATAATAATTTATCATATAGTGTTTCTCAGAATGAATATTTAATTAATGCTGAGAGTTTAGGGTATGTTTATGATGTGATATTAAATGGAGATGTTGCTATTTTAAGGGTTAAATTAATACCTAAGAAAGTTTATAGAAAAGATTATAAAAATTTAATTGAAAATAATATTAAATCAATATAGATATAAATGATATCTCAAATGATATCGTTTTTTGTCATAATAAAAGAAAAAAATTTGTATACAAAAGAGTAAAAGATATGTTATAATTTTCTTGTTGATGCTCCCATGGCGGAATTGGTAGACGCGGCAGACTCAAAATCTGCTTCTAGCGATAGAGTTCCGGTTCAAGTCCGGATGGGAGCACCATTTTTTTAAATTTTTATATATTGACAATTATAATTATTATCATATATAATCTCATTGTGATGCCGAAATAGCTCAATTGGTAGAGCAACTGACTTGTAATCAGTAGGTTCCGGGTTCAAGTCCTGGTTTCGGCACCATTTTTTTATTTATTTATTTATTTGATATTTTTATGAGGTGTGCTTAAATGCCTTTTTTTATTGGAATTTTTTAAATTTAGTAAAATTTATTGGAAAATTCGACATATTTTTAATTTTGATAGTTGATAATTAAAAATATTTATGTTAAATTTATGGTAGACATAGTAGGAAGGGTGGAATTGCTTGGTACGTGTGAATAATATATAGAAGTGGTGAATGAAGATGAAAAATAATGTTGAAGAGAAGGCTCAAACAATATATAGAAAAAAAGTAGTCAAAAAGATTATTTGGATTGTATTGTTATTTCTTTTGATTTTTATTTCAATTATTTATTTATTTTTATATATTGTTTATCAAGGCGGTAGATTTACTGTTAATCTTGATAAGAATATGTCTAATAGAAAGAGTGTATATTTATCTGAAACTGGAGAGTTATCTGATAAATCAAGGTCTTTATCTGCTGATACAATAGATTATATGGATAATATTTCTATTAAGTGGTTACCTGATAATCTTGATGTTGAAGCAACTGGTTCTCATAATGGGGATAATTATATTGCTTATACATTCTATGTTGTGAATGCTGGTAAAGAGAGTGTCAACTATTGGTATGAAGTTGATGTTGATGATTCAATTAAAAGTGTTGATGAAGCTATTAGATTTATGATTATTAGAAATGGTAAGAAAGTTGTTTATGCTAAGAAGAGTCGAGAGACTGGTAAAGCTGAGGATGGTACAAAGAAATTTGTTTCTAAATCAATTGCAGTTTTGGAACAACGAAAGGATTTAAAGCCTAAAGCAAAAGATCGATTTACTATTGTTATTTGGATTGAAGGTGATGATCCTGAATGTAAAAATGAACTTCTTGGTGGAGAAATCAAGATGCATATGGATTTCACAGAAGAACATATTAATAGGAAATAAATAAAGGAGTGTTAAAAAATGAAAAAGAGCGAAGCAAAGAAAAATCGCAAGAGACGTAAGATATTTTTAGCATTTATCATGATTTTATTTACTGGTATAATTTTAACTGCTAGTACTTATGCATGGTTTACTGCTAATCATACTGTTAAAGTTGAAAGCATTGATGTTAATGTTACTGCAACTAATGGTTTACAAATTTCGACTGATGCTACTAACTGGAAAGCAGTTGTTACAAAAGATGATATAACTGGTGCTAGTTGGACAGGAGTTAAGAATCAAGTTCCAAGTGCAAATTTAAATCCAGTATCTACTGCTGGAACTATTGATCCAGCAACTGGTTATATGAATATGTATTTAGGAACAATTAGTACAAATACTGGTACTGGTGCTAACCAATTAACAGCTACTAAGGAAACTGATAAAAATGGTCAAATTGGTAACTATGTTGCATTTGATTTATTTTTCCAAATAAATGAAGCAAAACAAATTTATTTAACTGAAGCTTCAAAAGTTATTGCTGGTGACAATAATGATACTAAGATTCAAAATGCTGCACGTGTTGCATTCATTGATGAAGGAAATGTTGCTTATGATGCAACAGCAGAAGCTGCTCAAGCATTAAAAGCAGGAACAAATGCATGGATTTGGGAACCAAATTATGATGTTCATAAAGCATCTGGTATTCAAAATGCATTGAATACATACCAAATTACTACTACTGCTGAGGGAGCTGCAAAAATACCTTACAATGGTGTTAATGCTGAAATTGCTAATGGTGTTCCATTAAATAGTAAAGAGAGTCAATATTTTAAAGCTGTTACTACTAATGAAAGTCCAGCTGCTGGAATCAAAACTCGTATGAAACCATTCTCATTAAGTGCTGGTGTTACTAAGATTAGAGTTTATATGTGGGTTGAAGGTCAAGATGTTGACTGTGAAGACAATGCATCTGGAGGAACAGTTTCTTACAATTTATCATTCAGTATTGATGAAACTGGAAACTAAAATAGATTTAGTATAAAATAAGCCTTCTTTATCGGAGGCTTTTTATTCTATATGGGGTGAATAATATGCAAGATAATTTATCTACTTTAACAGAAAAAGAATTATTAGACTTATATAATTTAGTAATTAAACATATTGATTATTTAAATAGTAATATTATATCTTCAGAGGAGAGTGAAAAGGATGAGTAAAATTGATGAGCTTTCTATTGTTAAGGAGATTAATATTGATAAAGTCCATATTGATAATTTTAAAATGGATACAGAACAAGGCACTAAGAGAGTTAAAGAAAAATTTCATAAAGAAGCTGTTATAAATAGAAATAATTATATAAATAAAGAGAATGTTAAATTTTCTAATTATAAAATACTACTCGAAAATGAAATGGTTAAAAGAATTAAGAAATTAATGCCTATTGATAAGACTAATGAATATAATGAAGAAGAAAAACATGTTAATGAATTATTTGAATTAGTTAAACTTGATTGTAATATTTCAGAGAGCTTTAAACTTAAACTTGATTATATTGTTTCTAGTTTTGAGAATACGTCTTTAGATGAAATGAATATGCTTATAAAGAAATTTATTGATAGTTTTAAATCTTTTGGAATTAAACTTGATATAAATGATTTTAAATATACTATGTTTTGTGAAATGTATATGAATAGTTATTTTAAAGAATATAAGTTTGGTAGTATGACTAAAACTTTTGAATCAATTTATTTTAAGTGTCCTGATATTAAATTACAATTAAAGATGAATCTTGTAGATATAATTAATAAATATAAAAAGGATATTTCTAAATATTTAGAAGGTTATCATGAGAAGAAATTGATTGATGCTTCTATTAATAATTCTGATGTTATTAATGAATATGTTTATAATAGAGAAAGTTTAGGAAAGAAAAAGGCAATTGATGAGTATTATAATTTAAAAATATTTTTAGATGAGAAAAGAAAAATAAAAGATTATTTAATTGGAAGCCCTACAAGAAATAAGAACTATAATACTTTTATTGATGATTATAATGCTTTAACTGATTATTCTAAGAATAGTTATAATTCTGCTGTTAATAGTTTATATTTAACACTTGTTGAGTTAAAAAAATATTATAAGTATGAGTTTATTATTCAAGATTTATTGAAAAGATATAAAGATAGGGAAAGTGCAAAGAGTAGTTTTGTTGCAAAGAAAAAAGAAATTGATACTGCTGAGGCTCTTAGAGAGAGCATCTATAAGAAATATTTGAGAGCTAGTGGTATTGGGTTATTAGCAAGAAGAAATGAAACTAAAATGAATGATTTAATGCTTATGATGAATGAGCAAATTAAAAAGTTAAATGATTTATATGATGAATATTATGATTTAGAAATTACTAATAATTTAAATGATTTAAGTGAGTCTGCTACTTTATATGATTTATTTTTAATTAGTTTATCTTCATTTAGTTTTATTGAGAATGCTTTTAATAATAATGAAGAGTTTAATACTAATAGTTTAGAACATAATGTAGATGAATATTTTAAATTTATTTTTAATCCAAATAATAGTTTTTTAAGAAAGACTAATTGTTTAGTAGATTTTAATATTATTAATATTATTTCTGAAAAATATAAATTACTTGAGTTAAAAGTTACTGATGAGATGATCGATAAGGATAATATTGATTCTACTATAGATACTTTAAGATTTATTAATTTGATTCAGAATATTGAAGAATCTTCTATTAGTTTAGATACAATTGATAATATTTATCAGATGGATAAGATTGTTTCTGTAAATCGTGATAATTTAGATGTTATTTAAAGATGTTCATATTTTTATGAATGTCTTTTTTTGTCTAGAATTATGTTTTTTACTGTGTTATAATGTAGATTGAAGAATAGAAATGTGGTGAAAGGTAATGAAAGCTTTTAAGAATATATTAAAGTGTATAGCGTCTTTGTTTTTAGTGTTATTAGTTTTAGTTAGTATTTATACGTTTGTCGTTACTGATATCATGAAAAAAGATTATGTTAATGTATTTGGGTATTCTTATTTTGTAGTTGCGTCTGGTTCTATGTCTGGTGAGATAGAAGTTAATGATATTATCTTTGTTAAGGTTACTAGAGATGTAGCTATTAATGATGTTGTTACTTATAAGAGTGATGATGGGGCTATTGTTACACATAGACTTATAAGTATGAATAATGGGGAATATATACTAAAGGGAGATGCTAATAATACAGCTGATGATCCTATTAATAAAGGACAAATAATTGGTGTTGTTAGTCTAATTGTTTCTCCTAGTTTTATATTAAAATGTATAGCTATATTTTTAATATTATTTATATTTTTAGCTTTAATTAATTTTGATGGTATTGTTAAGAAATATATAGTTCAAAAAGATAAAAATGATAAATTACCTGATGATATATTTAAAGATCCTAAAGTAAAAGAAGATCAATCTAGTGGATTAACTGTTACAATCTCTTTTAATGAAATGGAGGAGTTAAATAAAAAACATGAGGAAGAAATTAAAAGAGAAGAGTCTATTGAAATACTAGATGATGATGAATATTTGGAAGAGCCTGTCAACAACAATAGAAAGTACAATAAGGAAAAAGAAACCATTGATTTGGTTGTTTCTATATTAAAATGTAAGAAGACAAATGTTAATAAAGCTCGTATGAATAAAAAGTGGCTTACTAAATATCAGTATATTTATAAATTATGTTTTTTAGCTATAGGAAGATATACTGATGAGCTTGTTTCTGAAATTTCTAATCCTCCTTTTAAAGAAATATATAATTATGATTTAGAGAGAGTTGGTCTTACTGAGACAATTAGGAATAAGATTTATGATTGTGATATACATGTTTTCTTGAGGCTACTTACATATTCAATTTTATATAATGACGAAGAGATGTTTGATGGTATATATAAAATATTTAAATATAAGATTTTAATTGATAAAAATGATAATTTTAAAGTTATTAAGAAAAATAATACTTATAGTATAAAGCAAATTAAAACTTTAATAGAATTTATGAAAAAAGTTTCTAATAAGTTTGATAATAAACATGTATTTGAATTAGATAAAATAGAGAGAATTATTAAGATTAAGGGTTATTAGTACAAGGAAGTGATGAGTAATGAGAACTAAGTTTAATTTTAAAAATAAACTTTTTGTTAGGGCGTTCATTACTCTTTTTGTTCTTTTAATTGCTTTTTTTATTTATAGTTTTATTGCTGATAGGTCAACTTTTGGTGAAGTTGATAAATGGGATGGGGTAAGTGTTGCGTCATCTTTTTCTAGTGGTAATGGTAGTTTGGATAATCCATATGTTATTAGTACTAGTAGTCAATTTATGTATTTTAAGAGTTTGATTGATGGGGATAATTCTAGTACTTATAGGGATAAATATTATGTTTTAGAAAATGATCTTGATTTTGATAATCATTCTATTAGTGGTATTGGAAGTATTACTAATGATAGTATTTTTATGGGTAATTTTGATGGTAATGGTTATACTATTAGTAATATTTTAGTGGATAAAGCTATTACTTATGATGGTGTTGATTATTATGGATTATTTACTAAGACAGAGAATGCTTTTATTAATAATTTAAATATTAATAATTTAAGAGTTGTTGTTAATAAAAGTGATAATTTATATAAAGTTGGTAGTGTTATTGCTGAAGTTAATAGTTTAGTTGATGATAATATTACTAATAATGATGATGTTGGTGTTATTAGTAATATTAGTATTGCTAATAGTAGTATTGATTTGAGTGGAACAGTTTATAATAAGGATAATACTATTGGTTTATTTTCTTCTTCTATTGATAAGTTGATTAATGTTAATAATATTTATATGGATTTAGATATTAATACTAATTATAATGATGGGGTATATTCTTTTAGTAAGGTACTTAATAGTGATATTAACAATATATTATTGGATATTAATAGTAATAGTTATTCGTTTGGGGATTTTAAATTTAATGATAATGGTAGTGGTGTTGTAAGTAATAAATACTATGTTAGTAATGGTAAGTATTATTTAGGTAGTGAAGAGGTTAGTATTGATTCTATTATTAATGAATTTAATAGTGAGATGGATAATTATTATTTTGAGATGAAGGATAATATATTTAAGTGTAGTAAGTATGTTAAGGAAAGTGATGATAGTAATAATTCTTCTTCTGCTAGGGCTTTTTCTTTAACTAATGATACTAGTGATATTGCAGAACATGATTCTTCTATTAGTAATGGTGTAGTTTATGTTAATGATTTAGAGTCTTCTTATAATTATTATATGGGACTAAATTATACTGGTATTGATAGTGGAAATTTACCTACACATAGTGAAAGATATTCTAATAATAATTTGGTTCCTGTTGCGATTTCTTATTCAAGCACTGATTTAAATAATAGTAATTTAATTGGAAAGGTTTCTCCTACTGAGAGTGAAACTGAGTATATTTATTATAAATATTATCCAATTGTAAATGGAATGATAAAAATTGAATTAATAGATAATCCATTTAGTGCTAGACCTAAGGGTAAGGGGTTTAATGGATGGGCTACTAGTTATCCAGGTGCATATATTTCGTATGATAGTTCTACATATACTAGGTATTTAAATATTCCTGTTAGTGGAACAAATAAAATTAGTGTTCATATGAATGCTATTTGGTATAATGCAAATATTCAAACTAATCATAAAAATTTGAGTAAGCTTGATGATGCAGGTATGAAGAAGATGAATAATAAAAAAGAATGTGAGACTAAGTATACAACTGAAGATAAAAAAACTTTTACTGAGGGACGCGTTTATTATGAAAAAAAAGTAGCTAGTGCTGGTACTCAATATAGTCCTGATTATTATTCAAGTAGAAATAATCTTGTTTCTGGTAATGGTTCAACGCTTTATTGTCAAAGCTATAGAGGTTGTGAATATTATTCTAAAACAACTGATTCTGACTATGTTGCTGGAAAATCTTATTATTTTATTGAATTTAGTTATCAATCTTGGACTGGACAACAGTATTATTCTGCATCTAAGGCAACTTATTCTATAATTCCAGCTGGTACTGAGTATGAGGATTGTAAATATTTTGATGAGTTAGATGTTGCTAGTGGGTCTAATTTGGCTGGATTCTTTTATAAGGAAGATTATTCTAATACGGCGGATGCTTATTTGTATTATAATTCAAAGGGTGAGAGTTGTAGTGAGGTTTCTTGTAAAAGAGGAGATATGTATAGATTAATTCAATATGATGATATACGTGCTACTAATTATGAAACTGAGGCTTATCCTGGAAGTAATTATTATTATTTAGTTACTCGTGATATGAATATTTTATTAGTACAGGAACAAAATAGTCCTTTTAGTGATTATATTTCTAATAACAAACCACTTACTTTAACTGCTTCATATGATGGCAGCAGTATTAATAATAATTTTTATGTTAAGGCTGGAACAAAGGTTTCTATGGGAAATGATTTTGTTCTTGAAAATATATATATTTATGGAACTACACATACTCTTGTAACTGATGGTGATTGGTATGGAAATACACCTACTATAGACACATCTGGTTCTTTTAATGCTAATTCTAATAATGTTAAGATTGGTAGAAATGTTTTTAATACTATTGGAACTTACTATGATGTTTTTAATAATGTAATTGGTACGACTTTAATTGGTTCTGAGGGTAATCCAGAGGTTTATAAAGTTATTGTTGAGAGTGGTACTTATAATGGTTTAGTTAATGCATATTCTAATGGTACTAAGGAAACTCATGTTACTGGGCAAATGGTTTATGGAAGTGATTATGATAGAGTAAGTAATGTTAATAATAAGTTATTAGTGTATTTTAATGCTTTAGCTTCTGTTAATGGTAATTTTAATAGTAATGATAAAGTTACTCCTTCTTCTGATATGATTATTAAAAGTGGAATGTATGGATTAAGTGCTGTTGGTTCTGATTGGAATGGTGGAGTTACTGGAGTTGAATTATCTGGTGATTCTGCATATGGAGTATATGTTGGTGGTCGTAGTAATAGCCATTATTCTAATTCATTAAGACGAGCTACTATGCTTGGTGGTATTGTTAATTCTGTTAATGGTGGACCTTGTGTTGAAAATAATTTGACTACAAATTCGACAGCTTTTTATATGTTAGGTGGATATGCTAATACTGTTTATGGTGGAGCTGCTACCACAACAACTTATGGTAATAGAATTGTTTCTATAACTGGTGGTGTTGTTGGATATAATGTTTTTGGTGGCTCTAATGCATATAATGGTGGAAGTAGTGATGGACAACTTAGTGGAAGTACTTTAGTTTATATAGGAGGAAATTCTGTAATTGGTTCACCTGATACAAATGGAAGTCGTTTTAATGCAGAACATGGAAGTGTTTTTGGTGCTGGAAATGGTAGGTCTGGTGCTGAATCTGCCGGACGAGTATATAGTTCTCATATTATAATTGATGGTTCTGCTACTATTAATGGTAATGTATATGGTGGTGGAAACTATGGCTCTGTTGGATTTGTTAATCGGAATGATAAAGAAGCTACTATAGATGTATATGGTGGAAATATAAAAAATAATATTTATGGCGGTGGAAATAATATTGGTTCTGGTAGTTCGGATATTATTTCTAGTACTTATCTAAATTATTATAATGGTAATTTGAAGGGATCTTTATTTGGAGGATCTCGTACTAATGGAACTATTAATGGTTCAGCAAATATTAATGTATTTGGAGGAAATATTTCTACAGATGTATATGGAGGAGGAGAAGGTAATAATACCTATGTATCAAAGAATGTTATTTTAAATATTGGATCTAATAATTATGATTCTTCTCCTACTATTGATGGGTCAGTATATGGTGGTAGTGCTTTTGGAACTATTAATAATACTTATAAATCTCAAAGTAGTAATACTTGTACTGTTACAGTTAATAAGGGTACTATTAAAAATAGTGCTTTTGGAGGAGGAAAAGGTTCTTCTTCTTATACACCATATACTGCTGGTAATATTACTGTTAATATTAATGGTGGTAATATAGGTAATGTATTTGGTGGATTTGATAATAGTGGAACGACTACTAATGATGATGTTGTATATTTAAATGGTGGAGTTATTGGAAATGCTTATGGTGGTGGTGATAATACTGGACAAACTACTACTAAAATTTATTTGCAAGGTTCAAGTGTAACTAATTTATTTGGTGGTTCTAATCAGTCTGGTAATGTTACAACTTCTAATGTTTATGCTACTAGTGGTAGTTTTTCATATATATATGGTGGTAATAATATAGCTGGTTCTACTGCTACTACAAATGTTTCTGTTAATTCTTTTGATAATTCAAAGGGTAATGTATATGGTGGAGGAAATCATGCTGATTCTACAACTTCTAATGTATTAATTAATGGTTCTAAATTAAATAATGTTATTGGTGGTGGAAAAAATGCTGGGGTTCCTACTACAAATGTGGATGTTTCAAATAATTCTTCTTGTAATTTTGTATTTGGGGGTAGTGATCAATCTGGTAATGTAAAAACTTCTAATATTACTATTGATGCAGGAAATGGAAAAATTAATTCTGTATATGGTGGTAATAATGATGGTGGTTCTACTACTACTTCTAAGGTAAATATTAATAGTGGAATTATTAATTCTGTATATGGTGGAGGAAATCATGCTGGAGGAGATAAGACTAGTGTAAAAGTTATTGGGGGAACAATTACTGATATCTTTGGTGGCTCTAATCAAACTGGTGATATTTCTACATCTAATGTTGTTGTTGGTGGAGATAGTATTGGATTTGATTATAGTTTTACTAATTATAGTGGACAGTATCAAGGTACATCAAAGGCATATATATATACTGTTGATGTTTCAGTTACTAATAACTCAGATGAGACTTTAAACAAGTGGAATATGAGTCTTAATGTTCCAGAAGATTCATTATTATATGCTAATGATTCTAATACAGATATTAATTTAAATAATGGTGTTTTGACTTTTAATGAAGTTAATAAATATTATGGAGTTAATGCAATTTCTCCTGGAGGTACTTATAAATTTAGTTTTAAAATAGCGAGTGATGTATTACCAAATAGGTTTAAGATTTCTAGAAATTATGATTCTACACTTTCTAATACATTAAATATTACTAATGTGTATGGTGGTAATAATGCTGGTGGTGTTACAGCTGGAGCAAATGTTTCTATTAATGGAGGATTTATTACTAATGTATATGGTGGAGGAAATGAAGCTTCGGTTAATAGTGCTAAGGTTGTTGTGGATGGTTCTAATATTACAAATTTATATGGCGGTGGTAGAAGTGCTTCTGTTAATGGGTCTACATCGGTTGATGTTGATGGAGCTAATATCACTGGAAGTATGTTCGGTGGTGGAGATAATGGTCAAGTTACTGGAAATACTAAAGTTAATTTAACTAATTCTAATATTTTACAAAATGCTTATGCAGGTGGTAATGGAAGTTCAGCTGTAGTTATTGGAGATACTAATATAACGATTGATGGGGATACTGTTATTGGGTCAGATAATGGAGTAGCTCCAAGTAGTGGATGTGTATTTGGTGGCGGAAATGCTGCTAATTCTGGAGAAGAAAGTTCTAAGAATTCTAAAGCTATTGTAAATATTGTTGGTGGTCATATTTATGGTAATGTATATGGTGGAGCAAAAATGGCTAAAGTTTATGGAACTACTGATACTAATATTGGAACATCGGCTGTTTCTTCTAAAGGACTTATTGAGAGTAATATAAAAATAGGTGGAACTGTCTTTGGTGGTGGAGAGTCTAACGCTGATGGAAAAGATAATTATGACTGGACATTTATTTCTGTTTATGGTGTTACTGTTGATATAGATGGAACTGATTATTTAACTAATGGACATGATTTTAGTATTAGTGGAAGTATATTTGGTTCAGGAAATGCTTCATCTTCTGAAGGTACCTCTATTGTCAATATAACTAATCTTGGTACTAGTGATGTACCTAATAAATCTATTTCTATTCAAAGAGTTGGTGAACTTAATATTCGTTCTTCCGTTATTGAATTAAGTGGTACATTTGATAGAACTAATGAGCTTGGTAGTTATGAGTATTCATTTAATAGAATAGATAAGTTAAATTTACTTAATAATTCTACTTTATTACTTCAAAATAATGCGAATTTATTAAAAGAGTTTTATAGTGGAGTAGAAGTTAATGGTAATATTTCTAAGGCTGAGGTTAGTATAGATGATGATAGTAAGAAGCTTACTAAAAATGTTGATAATAGGTTATATATGCTTACTGATGAAAACTTGAATGTTACTATTAACCAACAAGCTACTTCTTATGGTAAAGTTACTGGTATGACTTTCTTTGGAATGTATCAGGTTGCGGGAACTTCTTATAATTATGGAGTTTATGATAGAAGTTTATCTTATGGAGATAATGGAGATGCTGGTTTGGTTATTTCTGGTGGTAGTTATGTTCTTGGACTTCATAGTGCTAATCATGATATTACGAAAGATGGTTTTTATTCGAATTATATAACTAAAGATGATAATTATGCATCAATTTCTACTAAGTATATTGATCCTACTGAGATTGGTAATACTGGTTATCGTTGGAGTATTGGTGCTCAGACAATCAAATATAAAATAAAACTTACTGCATCTAGATATTCTTCTCTTGGAACAGGTACTGTTCAGCTTTCTGATTTTGCTGCAGGAGATACAACATTTACTGTAGTTGGATTTAATAGTGGATTACTTGGTAAAGATGTTAGTTTAGTTGATTCTAATAATGTTCCAAGAATTGGTAAAACATTGGAAGAAGCTAATAATATTTATGGTTTATCTATGAAGAGTGAAACTCAGGAGTGGACAGGATATGGAACAACTAAATATTATAGTTCATCTGATACAAAGTATTCTGGTACTACGAAATATTTAACAGATAGTGGTAATACTGCTCCTTCTTTGATGTTTTATTTATATCACGCTAAGAATATTAATCGTGAAGGGGATTTGGGAAGTGTTACTATTACTTTAGAAGCGGCTGTTCCAGTTGATGAAATTAATAGTGAAATATCTTTGATTCAAATTACTGTTGAGATGAATGCTAAGAAGTCTGCGGATGATGATAATTACGATGCATCTATTACTTATGATAAGAGATATGAAATGCCATCTGCTACAGATGTTAATATTACTAATAACAGTCAATTTACTGCATATTATTCAATGATTGCTAATGCTGATAGTTTCTCAAATGTTTATGGAAAGAATAATGATTATTATCATGTTTTAACTACAAATTATGCCTTACCTGTTGGAACTAGAATTACAATGCTTGATTTTGGACAGAACGATAAGAGACCTGAGTATTACTATTATGAGATAACTGATGATATTTATAAACAAGCTGTTGCTGAACTTAATAGTAATAGTGAGATAACATATAAATTAAGTAATTTTATAAAGATGGGTAGTACTAGTACTAATAATACTTATGATGATAAGGTTGCGAATAAGCTTTATTATGAAGATGGTTTAGTTGATGAGGAATTTATTTTTATCTTCGATTTTAAAAATACTAATCAGACAGGTGAACATTTAAATAATAAGATGTTATTTGAACTTAGAAATGGTGATGGATTCTGTGTTAAGAGTGTATACGGTATTCGTCAAGATTTAATGGTTTATAATTTATATGAGAAAACTAATGCGGTTTTAGAACAAAGAATTTCTAATAATAGTGATTATTTATATTATAATATTGATGAAAATGTTGGATATTCAACTTCTATTAATTATAATAAGACATTAAATCAACAATCTATTATTGATACAAATTATGAATCAAATAGTATGGGTCTTAATATTAGTTTTTATACTTCTTCTGGTGACGTTGTTAGTTCATCTTTACTTACTAGTACATCTATTAAGATTAATGGAGTTGATTATTTTGCTGATAGTGATGGAATATTTAGAATAAAACTTGCGAATAAAGTATCTAATATTATTCGTAATATTACCATTAGTATTGGTAAGGATTTACCGGCTGGAAAGTATACTATGAGATATACATTATTTGCTAGTGATGATGGTCTTCATAATTCTGATACATCTGGTTCAACTTCAAAAGACTTTACGGTATATGTTGTTAGTTCTAATAATACTATAACTGTAGATTGTGATGATAAAGAAAAGGTAGTTGATGGTAACAAAGGACTTAATATGAATTTAAGTAAATTTAATACTTATAATATTAGCTATACTTCTGATTTGAATAATCCTAGTGTTAGAGTAGAGGTTTATAAAAGAGATATAACTGATAGTAATTCTAATATTTTTACATCAGTTCCATTTAATAGCTTGTTTAGTAATACACTACCTTCTTATAGTGGTAATGAAATGTTATTAAATGTTAAAAATAAAGATAGTATGAATTTTAATTTTGTAGATAATTTAACTAGTGGTACTTATAGGGTAGTATTTAAGTTATATGATAATAGTCAATTGATTGATCAGGATATTAAATACATAATTGTAAAAAAAGAAATTGATTAGTACTTAATAGTATGATAATATTTAAGAAGGTGGTATAAGATATGAAGAATTTTTTTCGTTGGGTTTGGTCATTTTTAGAAGTAGTTATTATTGTTTATGTAATTGCTTTAACGTTATTTGTTCTTTGTAAGAATAAGTATGGATATACTCAGTTTGGAGATTATTCTTTTGTAACTGTTGGTATGATGGAGGAAAAGACTATACAGAATGTTTCTAAAGGAGACTTATTGTTAGTAAAAAATAGTAATGATATTCATAATGGGGATTTGATTTATTATTATTCTGTAATTAATGATGAGTATATTGTAAAGAGTGGAGTAGTGTCTAACATAATAGATGATAACTATAATTCTTTATATACTGTTGGTACTGGCAATCAGGTTGTTAGTGTTGCTAGTAATAGACTTCTTGGTAAATATTCAACTACTTATGGTACTGTTGGTTCAGTAATCAATATTTTAGAAAGTAGAATTGGATTCTTATTCTTAGTTTTATTACCAATAATGGTAGTATTCATTTATCAATTATATGAATTTGTTGTTATTTTAAAATATGATGAGGTAGATGAAGAAGGCTCTAAAAAGAAAAGAAAGAATATTGAAACAAAAAAATTGAATGATTCTAAGAAAAGTACTTCTTCTCATGAAGATAAAAAAGATGATATAGAGGTTCTATAGATAAAATGGTGGCTATGTTTATTAGATAGCCGCTTTTTTTCTTTTTGAATTTGTAAATGATTAAATTTATGCTATAATTCTAGTATAGGAGAGTAAGTATGAGGGATAAGAAATATAATAAGAAAATTGGTATATTTTTACTTGTTGTTTTTTGTTTTGTAGTTTTATATTTTTGTTCTATTCATACATATATGAGTTATGAATCTTCTATTGATGGTGCATTGAGTGCTGATATTGCGGGAATTCATATTGCTATTGATGGAAAAGATATTCTTAGTAAAGATTTAAAAGATGGGGTAACACTTGATACTATTAATTGGAATGTTTCTCATACTAGAGATGGAAAAGTTGCTCCCGGAGCAGTTGGAAATGTTACATTCACATTAGATCCTAAGGATAGTGATGTTGCTTTTATGTATACTTTTACAATAAATGAAAAGCAGTCAGGTTTAGAAAAGTTGCTTAAATTTAATAATTTTTCATCTGATAATGGTAATTTAACTAAGACAGGAGAAAATGAATATACTGGATTAGTTACTTTGGATGATATAAATAATGGAAAAGTTATTAATATTACTATGGGATTTGAATTTAGTGATGAGGATATTGAAGGATCAGATTTTGATGATAGTAATTTAGATGATTATTTTTCAATTGATTTTAAAGCAATTCAATATAATGGATAGAAAATAGGATAATATAAGGAGTATATTATGGGTGATTTTATATATAAAATTAAACATATAAAACACTATGAAGAAAAACGAAAATTTCTTCTTTTTATGTTTATATTATTCTTCTTTTTATTTCTTTCTTTTTATTTATTTAAAATTGCATATGCAAGGTATGAGATACATTCAAAAATAAATGCGAATATTAATAAAGCTTTATATATACTTGATACTGGTGAACAGTCTTTTAATTTAGAACCTGATGGTATAGTACCAAGCAATAAACCATATGTTTATAAGTTTAGTATTTCAAACTTTAATGAAACAAAGGAAACTGATGTAGATATCTATTATGATTTAAAAATCATAACTACAACTAATTTGCCAATTACTATTAAGTTATATAGAAATGAAGTTTATGACAATACTAATTCAACTAATTTATTTGAGTCATCTAATGTGGTTCAAGATAGTGATGGAGCTTGGTATAATGTTTATAGGTGTCCTGATACTTATGAGATGTATTATAAGGATAGGACTACTGATGTTTATACTTTGGTTATTGATTTTCCTAAGGATTATTCTAAAAATATTGATTTTGAGAATTATATTGAGAGTATTGAGGTTAATATTAAATCTAGACAGATGTAGGTGGTTTTATGGAGTTTATTAGGGAACATAGAAAGTTAAGTGTTATTGTATTAATTTGTTTGATGATTTTTCTTATTATTAGTGTTGCTTTTGGTAAGTATATTTTGAATATTGTGAATAATTTTATTTTGGAAACTAAGTCATTTTATTTTAATAGTAGTGTTTTGACTATGAATAATAAAGCTTATTCTATTAATAATTGGGATGGTGTTAATAATTATACTTTAACTATTGATGTTAATAATTATAAGAATGATGATAGGGTAACTAAGGCTGATATTTCTTATGATATTAGTGTTAGTTGTTCTTCTAATGTTTCTTGTGAAGTTAATAAGTCTAATGGAATTATTTATAAGTCTTCTAAGGTTGATACTTATCAGATTACGGTTAAAAGTATAAGTAAATTTAGTGAAGGGGAAGTTGCGGTTGTGAAGACTAGTGTTACTTCTACTTCTCCTTATACTAAGACTTTATCTGCTAGTTATAATATAGGTACTTCTAAGAGTGATTTTACTTATAATATTGAAGATAGTGTTAATTCTAAGTATTTGACTTTGAATCTTACTAATTCTGTTTCTTATTATGAGGTTTCTACTGCATTTGACAGTTATAAAGTAGGTGATCAAATTTCAATTGATGATTATGCTAAACTTAGTGATACTAATAAAGATAAGTGTTATTCAGCAATTGTTACTTTAGAGTTTGATCCTAATATTATTTTTTGTGATTTAACTAATTCTTTATATATAAATAGATTGAATAGTAATTATCAAACTATTAATATTGGTGGATATAAGTATGTTAAGAAGTTTTCTTTTAAAATTAATGCTTCTTCTACTAAATCAATTATTTTTTATAAAAACGATATACTTAAGAATTATACTTATCCTATAACAAATTCAAATTCTATTATAAATGTTTCAGTAAAAAGTCCAAAATAATTTAATTATGTGTTATAATTTAAAAGACTAGGAAAGGGTGATTGGATGAGTAATTTAATTAATATTTATATGGATTATAAGACTGATTGCCTTATTCAGTATGGATTGGTTATTTATAATAAGAATAATAAGTTTATAAAGGATGTTTTTAGGGCTTATTTTAAAACTTATATTGATAATTATTATTATGATACTTTTAATACTATTGATGATGGTAGTCGAGCTAATCTTAAAAACTTAGATAAAGAATTTGATGGTTGTATGGAAGAATTATTATATGATTATCAAGATTATGAACTTGTTGTGAGTAATCATGAATATTCAACTAATGTATCTATTATTAAGGAACTTAGAGATATTTCATATGAAGTTTGTAGGATAGATAGATTAGAATATAAAGATAAAGATGATATTGTTAATGTTGTTTCTTTATTTGTAAAAGATAATAAGTTAATTAATAAATTAATTGAAGATAGATGTTTAAAATTAGTTAGTTTAATTAAAAAAAGTTATGATAAAGTTAATAAGGTACTTAACTATAAAGATGAGTATTTTAATATTACTTTTAAGAAATTTGTAGGAAAAGATAATTATAAATATGTAGAACTTGATTATAATATTGGAATTTTAAATAATTATAGAAATGGTTTAGTTAGAAAGAATTATAAAAATGATGAGTATGATTTTTTTAAGTTTGAATTAATTATGAAAAAGATTTCTATTGATATTATAAAGAATAATGGTAAAAAGTTTGATATTTTATATTTTGTTAATATTAAAGATAGTTTTGTAAGTAGAGATAAGATAATTAATAAAGTATATGAATTGATTGATAATCCTTTAATTAGAAAACATGTTGTATTTTTAGTTAATTATAATACTTATTTAAGTCATGAGAATGCTTTTAGTTTGGATTATTTATTTGGTTGTATACAGGATTTTAGTCATATTAATGATATTTATAAGAAGACTGATAATATTTATACTTTAGGTATGTTTAATTATCTTGTTGTTTCTGATTGTAAATATAAAGATAGAGATTATTTTTTGGAGTATGATAAAGAGGGTATAGAAGTTTTAGTTTTTGAGGAGGAGTAATATGGATACGTTTGTTAGATTTTTATTTGAATTTATGTCTGTATTTTTTTCTGGGATTGGAATGATTTTTTCTGGGATATTTAATGGTATTGTTCAAATATTTAATATTTCTGAGTATTTATATGTTATTGAATTTTATAGAAAAGATTTTAATATGAGTGAGTGGATACTTGTAGTTATTGCGGTACTTGTATTAATTATTATTCTTGCACTCATTATTTTACTTGTTTGTTTCTTTATTAAGAAATACGTGAAATTTAGAAAGACTCTTGTTGAACAAGAGAGTATGTTAGAAGAGATTGGGGAACTTAATAAGGAAGTTGCTAATTTAGTTCAGGAGAAAGAAAAGATTCTTGCTATGAAGGTATCACAGTTAGGATTAAAGCCTGGTGAAGAGGCTGAGGTACTTAGTGAGGAAGATAATACTTCTAAGGATAATAATGAGAATGTTAATCTTGATAATATTAGATTCTCTAAGTTGCATGCTATTGATGTAGAGTATATGAATTATAAGATTCAAAATTATAATAATACATTTACTTTAGAGGAATTAGTTGAGTTATTTAGAAATTTTGCTGCTTCTAAATTAAAACTTTATTATACTTCTAATATGATTAGATTATTTATATCTGGTTTAAGTGCTACTAAGTTAGTTATTTTACAAGGTATTTCTGGTACTGGTAAAACTTCGCTTGCTTATGCTTGGGGTAAATTTATTAGAAATGATGCGATTATTGCTTCAGTTCAACCTTCTTGGAGAGATAGAACAGAACTTTTTGGATATTTCAATGAGTTTACTAAGAAGTTTAATGAAACTGAAGTACTTAAATGGATGTATCTTGCTGGATATACAGATGATGTTTATGTAACTGTTCTAGATGAAATGAATATTGCACGTGTTGAGTACTACTTTGCAGAAATGTTATCTATTCTAGAAATGCCAAGTCGTGATGAATGGGTAATTGAGCTTGTTCCTAGTTCATGGGATACTGATCCTAAGAAATTAGAAGCTGGTAAGTTACATATTCCAGGTAACATGTGGTATATTGGAACAATTAATAATGATGACTCTACATTTGCTGTTACTGATAAGGTATACGACCGTGCTATGCCAATAGATATTAATGATAAAGGTCAAGTATTTGAACCAATTGATACTGATTCTATGAATATTAATAGTTCATATTTAGAGGGATTATTTGCTAAGGCAAAACAAGAACATCCATTAACTGATGATATGAGTGAGAAGATTAATTCAATGGATGATTATGTTATTAAACATTTCCGTATAGCTTTTGGTAACCGTATTGTTAAGCAGATGAAAGACTTTGTCGCAACTTATATTGCTTGTGGTGGTACAGAAGTAGATGGAGTTGATTATTATATAGCACGTAAGATTTTACGTAAGTTTGAACAATTAAATCTTGCATATATTAGAGATGAAATTGATCCATTTATTGAATTTTTAGATAAAGAGTTTGGTAAAGATAATTTTAATGAATGTAAAGATTACTTAAGAAGACTTCAAAAGATGGTTTAATAAGTAGAGGTGAATATTTATGGATAATGGTGATGTTTTAGAAAAGAATGATGAGTTTTTAAATAAGCTTAATTCAACATTAAATGTAAAGACGAATCATGATTTAAAAGAACTTGATTATGAGTGGATAGATATTATTGAAGATACATTGCCTTATCTTGATAATATTTTAAGAAATCCTAAAAGATTTATTATTAATGAAGAAGAAATTGTTAAGGTTGAACTTGCTCGTAAGGTTACAGTTGAATCTGTTATTCATCTTACGCAGCATACTAATTTTATACAAAAAATTGAAGATAATGGTGATGTTAAACCTTCTAAGATTTTAAATATAAATCGTGAAGAAAGTTTAGATACTTATGAAAATAGATTTATATTTACTCTTTTAAATAATTTAAGAAATTTTTATGAAGAAAGAGTTACGGCAACAGGAGGAAGTTCTTATTGTTTGGATAAGAATGATTTAGTGTATGTTGCGAATACTAAAGTAGAGAGTGAAGATATTAATATTAAACTTGAAATAAATGATGTTTCTCGTGTTGTTAAAGGAGCAGATGGTTCACGAAATGGTTTATCTTTTGAGGACAGACTTAAAAAAATTAAAATACAAATGGATGGTTTTTTTGGAAGTGAACTTTATACAACGCTTGCTAAGCTTCATGTACCTCCTGTTAGGAGTCCAATAAGACATACAAATGTTATTTTAAAGAATCCAAATTTTAAGAAAGCTGAGGATTTGTGGAATTATATTCAAGCTTTTGAAAGTAAGGATAAAAGGGAAAAGGAAAAGAAAAATTATTTTGATAAGGGTATTTTAAAAAATGAATATGATCAAGCTTTTCTTATGACCTATATTGCTAATAGAAATTTAATAAATTCTAGTAATAGTGGTAGTGAGGTTAATATAATTAATCAAATGATGAAGAGATTAATTGATAATTTGCTTGATAGTGTAGAAGATTTAAATGAAGATAAGATAAAGAAGTTATTTGAAAAGCAGTGTGATATTATTAAAAGTGATACTATAAAGAAGACTAATAGTATTGAAAATATTTTTAAAGATAGATTTTCTCGTGAAAATAAAATAATTGATGCAGTTTTTAATAACTTGAAAGGTGAAGATGATGGAAAAAATATTTAATTGTAGAATTTTTAAATTTATATTTGAGTTATTAAAATGTTTGTTATTTTTGATAATGTTTTTATATATTGCTTTTATTTGTGTTCAAAGAATTAGTGGTAATAAAGGTATTATGGGATATCACTTATATACTGTTGCGACTGGTTCTATGACTGGAGTTTATAATGTTGATGATGTAATTATTGTTAAGAATTGTGATACTTCTAAATTAAAAGTTGGTGACGATGTAGCTTATGTTGGAAATCGTGGAGGTTTAGAGGATAAGTTAGTAACTCATAGAATTATTAAGATTGAAGATGGTGAAAAGGGACGTATTTTTACTACTAAAGGTGTTAGTAATCAAGTAGAGGATCCTTCAATTACATCGAGTCAAATAGTTGGTAAAGTTGCAGGAATTTTACCGGTGGTTACTCAACTTAATCATATTATTAAGTCACAGGTAGGATTTTTTTGTTTAATATTTTGTCCATTAGTATTAGTTATTGTTCTTGAAATATTACAAACAGTAACAGATATTAAACTTGATAAAAATGAGTTGGAGGAAATTCAGAAAGAAGTTTCTTCAGATAAGTTAGAGGAAGATAATAATTTAAATAAAAATGATGATATAATAGAAAAAAATAATGATGACAGCGAAGAGGAGATAATATAAATATAATTTAGGAGGTGCCTTTTGTGAGACAGGAATTTCTAGGTTTTTATAAAAAGTTACAGAAAAGTAGAAAAAGAATGCTACTGCGTAGTTTTTTGTTTGCCTTGTTTCTAATTGGCGTTAATATTTTTGCGTGGTTTACTTATGTTTCTAAGGCTGGGTTGCAGCTTGAAGGAAATATTTCTTCTTGGGATGTTGAGTTTAATGCTAATGGTAAACCTACAACTAAAGTTGATTTTTATGTTTCAGATATGAAACCTGGGATGTTAGATTATAGTCAAAAAGTTATTATACATAATTTGGGTGAGGTTTCTGCTGATGTTTCTTATGATATTGCATCTCTTTCTATAATGGGGCGTGATGTTGATGCTAGTAATAAAGATGAAATAATTAGACGATTAAACTCTTTTTATCCATTTTCTGTTAACTTAAATATTGATTCTGTGATTATTCAACCTCAAGGTTATACTAATTTTAGTGCAAGTTTATCTTGGGATTATGAAAATCAGGAAAAGTTTTATCAATTAGATAGTTTATATGATTATAATGGAGAATTTAATTATTATAATTTAGTTGATGGTAAATATGTTGTTAATGATTCTGTTACTGCGGATAATTTTAATGAGTTAAGAAATAATTTATATTTAGAAAAAGATGACGCTGATAGTTATTTTGGATATGCTTGTGGTCAATATGAAAAAAACACTGGAAAGTCATGTTTGGCTATGAAATTAGTACTTAAAGTCATACAAAAAGAAGCTTAGTTTCTAGCTTCTTTCTTTTGTGTAAATTTAATATTTAAATTAATTTTTACATCTTTATGGTTTTTTGCATAATCTGTGTCTTCTGTATTATTCATTGTTTGAGTTTTGTCATCATCATCCCACATAATATAATATGTAATTTTTGTTTTAGGGGTATTTTTCTGTATTTCTCCGGTTAATTTATTATTGTATGTACTAATTAGTGTACCATCATTTATTTTATAACCTGATATTTTGAAATCAGTTAAGTTTGTATCTTGATTTAGTTCTGTAGTTAATTCATATTTAAAGTCAACATCTACGTTTGTCGCATCAATTGTTACGGTAAAGTATCCACTTGATCCAGGAGCAATTTTTTTATCTTTTACATATTCACTACTTGTAATTTCTGGAGTAATATTATTTGTTAGTGTTTTTTTTCCATTAATATCTTCATCATTTACTTTTATATTCCAACTTGCTATATCTCCATCCATTTCAGTTGATATTTGTTTTCTATATTTTGCATAGGTTGCTTGAAATAGATAAGCAAATGAAAAACATACTATTAATATAAAGATAATTATAAATTTTAAATCTTTCTTTTCCATATCATTTACCTCTTCTTAATTTTATCATAAAAGTGGATTTTTTAAAATAAATATATTAATATATTGGTGGGTGGTAAAATGGAAGAGTTAATTAATCAATTTAGATATTTGGTTGGTGGATATTATGGAGTTTGTTTAGTTGATGAGTATCCAGTTAAGGAGTTTATTCTTCAGGATATAGAAAATTATATTAAAGATTTTATTGAAGTTAATCCAATAGATAATTTTGATTATTTGGGTGAGGCTTTAGCTGTTAAGGATAAATTATCTGATAAAGTAAAATTACAAGATGCCTTGATTGTTGTGAATAAGATTAATGGGCCAATGGATCTTGTGTTTTTAATTAAGAAGAGGTTAAAGAAGTACTCTAAGATTTAATTTACAAATAATTAATTTTGTAATATAATATGTGGCAGTTGAGGTGATAATATATGGGGCTTTGGTGTTGGATATTTTATATTGTAGCTGGAATAGGAGCTTATTTCATACTTAATTTAATTGATTCTAGATATACCCTTAATAAGGTACAGAAAATTATATTTTCTATTATTCTTATGATGATAGTTTCTGGTATTTGTTTTGAAATGGCTTTAAATGTTACTGATAATATATTTTTAATGTTTGTATTTATGATGATTACGGATATATTTTATAATAGTTATGTAGTTGAGAGAGACTTTTTTAATAAAGATGAAAAAAATATTTATTACTATATATTATTAACATTGATAGGTTTTTTTATAAATCAAGATTTTATAAATCAAGTGACTAAAGTATTTTTGACGGGAGAGGACCTTAGATTAATACTATGGTCATTAACAATGTTATTTGTTTATAATTTTTGTAGGGAAAAGAATATTCTTACTAGTGTTTCTAAGAATACTGATAAGTATATGAGTGTAGATAGTTGTCTTGTTTCATATGCTAAACTTAAGCATAAGTTTTATGATGATTGTGATTTTAGTAATAGAGAGATATCTAATATGATTTATGCTATTATGATATATGAGAATTCTAAGAGAAGTAAGTTATATAGAAAATATGATTATTTTATGTTTAGACTTAATGGAGAAAAGAGGAAACTTGGTATTATGCAGGTTGAGTCTAATAAGTTTATTACTGATAGTGAAAGTATCAATATGGTATATAAAAAGATAAGTAAATTATATGATAAGGAAAAGGCTAAAAAGAGTGGAGATATTTGTGATATTGTTTTTGATAAGTATCTAGGAGAAGAGAGTAAGGCAGTTAAATATATTTTTGATATTATAAAGAAATTTTAGTTTTAAATGTTTACTATTTGTGGTATATTTTTATTAAAGGTAGGGATATAGATGGATGGTAAGAATAAATTGAAGTTTCTTTTTTTAGTTGGTATTTGTTGTTTTATTTGTACTGGTTGTGATGGTGATGTTACTCGTGATATTAGACATGATGGTTTTAGTTATGGTACTGAGTTTAATTGTGATTATTTTTTTCCTAAGGATAAGGAAGATACAAGTTATAAAAAAATTAAATATTTAACTGGGACTCATGTTATTGATGAGGATGGAAAACTTTATGAGATTAGTTTAGGGCAAGCTTATTCTAATAATCAAAATTGTAGGAAAGCAGATACTAAGATTGTTGTTGATGCTATTATGGATGGTAGTATCGCTAGGGGAAGTGACGGAAAGTATTATTATTTAACTTCTTCTAATAATGTTGTTCAATATAGTGAAATTACTAATGCTGACAATAATTTTTATATTTATGATTTATTATTAAAGGATAAGGAAACTATTAAGGTTACTACAGCTGATAGTAGTAGTGGACTATATTATGTTTTGAAAAAAGATGGTAATGTTTATGGTTACATTGTTTCTAAAGCTGATAGTAAGTCTGAGCCTGTTATTACTAGTAGTAAGATTGTTTATGGTAGTGATAATTATGGTGGGGATATAGTTGATTATAATTATGCAGGTAATTCTGTTAGTACTTTTGTAAGAACTGCAAATAAAATATATAAAGTATATGCTACGAATGGTAGTGAATGTAGTAAGTATGCTGATGTTGAGTGTCAGTATGCTATGAAGAGTGCTGATACTTTAAATGAGTATAAAGATAGAATTATTGCATATAATGGAAGCACATTGATTACTGATTATAAGAGAGTATTTAGTGCTACTAATTAAAAGACTTAGGTCTTTTTTCTTTTGTTTTTTTATGATACAATAAGCGGGAATATGAGGTGGTTTTTTTGAAACTTTGTAATGATTGGAAAGATTATGAATTAATTGATGCATCTAAGGGTCAGAAATATGAAAGATGGGGTAATGTTTATTTACTTAGACCAGATCCACAAGCTGTTTGGGATAATGGTGATTTATCTGATAAGTATTCTTCTAAAATTGATGCGATATATTATAGAAGTAAAAGTGGTGGAGGTCATTGGGAGAATATAAAGAATGTTCCTGGTGCTTGGACAATTAATTATAAGAATTTAACTTTTAATATTAAACAGATGGGATTTAAACATACTGGATTATTTCCTGAACAAGCAGTTAATTGGGATTATATGATTGATAAAATAAAAAGAAGTAATAGAAGAATTAAGGTTCTTAATTTATTTGCTTATACTGGTGGGGCTACAATTGCTTGTATGTCTGCTGGAGCTCATGTTACGCATGTTGATTCTTCTCGTGGTATGATTGACTGGTGTAAAGAAAATGTAAAATCTAGTAAGTTACCTGTTGAAGATGTAAGATATTTGGTAGATGATGTTGTCAAGTTTGTGCAAAGAGAAATTAGACGTGGTAATAAATATGATGCGATTATAATGGATCCACCAAGTTATGGTAGAGGAGCTAATGGTGAGGTTTGGGATATTGAAAAGAATTTAAATTATTTAGTTAGTTTGTGTAGTGAAATTCTTAGTGATGATCCATTATTTTTCTTGATTAATTCTTATACTACAGGGCTTTCTTCTTATGTTCTTTCTAATATACTTAATCTTACTGTTAATAAAAAGTATAGTGGGACTATTACTTGTGGAGAGGTTGGTATTCCAATTAAAAATAGTAATTTAGTGTTACCTTGTGGTATTTATGGAAGATGGGAAAAAGATGAGTAAATTAAATATTTTGTATGAAGATAATCATATTATTGTAGTTATTAAACCTTATAATGTTTTAAGTCAAGGGGATGCTACAGGTGATAAGTCTATTATGGATGATATTAAAGATTATATTAAAGTAAAATATCATAAACCTGGTAATGTTTATTTGGGACTTGTTCATAGACTTGATAGACCTGTTTCTGGAATAATGGTGTTTGCTCGTAGTAGTAAGGCTGCTAGTAGACTTAGTAAGGCTTTTAATGAGCATAGTGTTACTAAGAAGTATTTAGCTATTGTTCATGGTAAGGTTTCTAAGAGTGGAGAGTATATTGATTATATTGATAAAGATAGTAATGGTAATAGTTATGTATGTAAAAATGGAAAAAAGGCTATTCTTAATTATGAACTATTAGATTATAATAAGGAACATGATTGTAGTTTGGTTTCTATTACTTTGAAAACTGGTAGACATCATCAAATTCGTGTTCAATTTGCTAGTCGAGGTCATTATTTATTAGGTGATCAAAGATATGGAGTTCAAGATAATAAACAAATTAGTTTATTTTCATATTATTTATCTTTTGAACATCCTGTTACTCATGAACGCTTGGAATTTAAGGTATTGCCAGAGTCTAAAAATTATTGGACATTATTTACACTGTAAAAGTTTTGTATATGATATAAAAATATTTGCAATTGCAAATGTTTTTTGTTATCATAATATTAGATTATAGAATAAAGGGAGTAGATTTTAATGAATTTTGATTTAGGTTGGTTTACAACTGTTCCAGGTATGTTTATTACTGGTGGAGTTGTATTATTAATTATTGCTTTAATTATTTTGATAGTGACTGGAAAGAAGTCTAAGAAAGAGAAGAAAGAAAAAGAAGCAGCAGATGCTAATGTTAGTATGAATGCGAATACTGCTCCTGATATGAATAATGGTCCTGTAGCTGTTAATCAACAACAACCAATGGTTGATACTTTAAATACTCAATCAAATGGAGTTGATTCAATGGCTCAACCTGTTAATATGAATGGTGCTACACCAATTTCTCCAGATGCTGTTGCTGCAGCAGCAACTCCTAATAACTTTATGGGACAAGGAACTGCAAATGATCAAATGATGCAGAATATGGCAATGCCTAATGTAGGTACTACTACAATGCCAGAAGTTACAGCAATGCCAGAGGTTAGTGCTTCACCTGTTGATATGATGCAACAACCAATGGGAGTTAATCCAATGATGCAACAAGTTCCAACTGTTTCACCAGTTGCTCCAGAACCTGTTCAACCAGTAATGCCTGAAGTTACAGCTATGCCAGAGGTTAATACAACGCCTGTTGATATGATGCAACAACCTATGGGAGTTGACCCAATGATGCAACAAGCTCAAAGTGTTTCACCAGTTGTTACTCCTGCACCAGAAATTAGTCAACCAAACGTTGGTAATTTTTCTCAACCTGCATCACAACCTGATGAACATGTAATTTATGGTGGTGTTAGTCCAGTTGTTCCTGATTTAAATGTTAATCAAGAAAGTCATCAAATTTATGGTGGAGCTGATCCTCTTGCGAATACTCAGACTATTCCAACAATTGCAAGTAATGAAGTTCAAACAGAACCTGTAAATGAAGTACCTGTAATTCAACAAGTTGCTCCAGTTGCACCAGAAGTACAAGCTGTACCTGATATTCAAGTTACACCTGTTACTCCAGTAAGTGGAGAAGTTACTAATCAAATGGTAACTCCAGTTGCTCCAGTTGCACCAGTTGAAGGTGTTTCACAAGTTGGTCCAGTACAACAATAATTTGTTATTATAAAAAAGTATTAGAAATAATGCTTTTTTTGTTTTTTATGTTTTTCTCTATGTAAAATAATGTTATAATTGATATAGGGTGGTGTTATGAAAAAAATATCAATTTTAGCTTTACATTTAGGATATGGTGGTATTGAAAAGTGCATTGTTAATTTAGCAAACACATTATGTGAACGTTATAGTGTTGAAATAGCAGTTTGTTATAAATTAATGGATGAACCAGCTTTTGAATTAGATAAGAGAGTTAAAGTTAAATACTTGAATAAGGATATTAAACCAAATAAAAATAAATTTATGGATGCGGTAAGAAAGAAAAATATTTTTAAAATATTAAAAGAAGGTTTTTATTCATTAAAAGTACTTTATTTTAGAAAAAAGAAGATGATTGATTACATTTCTAATAAAAAATGCGATGTTATGATTAGTACTAGAGATTTATTTAATTTTTGGGTAAATTCTTTTGGAAGAGAAGGTACTTTAAAGATTGCTTGGGAACATAATCATTATCATGGTGATTATAAATATGCGACTAATGTTATAAATAGTTGTAAAAACTTGGATTATTTAATTGTTGTTTCAAATGATTTACAAAAGTTTTATTCAGAAAAACTTAAAAATAATAAGTGTATGTGTATTTATATTCCTAATTCTATTGATAAATTACCTACAAAGTGTGCAAAACTTCTAAACAAAAGATTTGTTAGTGTTGGTAGACTTTCTCCTGAAAAGGGATTTATGGATTTACTTAAAATATATAAAAATGTATTAAGAGAATATCCAGATTGGACTTTAGATATTATTGGTGATGGTGTTGAAAGAGGTAATCTTGAGAAATATATTAATAAAAATAAGTTGAATGATAAAGTTACTTTACATGGTTTTCAGGGAAAGGATTATATTGATAAGATATTAGATGAGTCTTCAATATATTTAATGACTTCTTATACTGAGTCATTTGGTATTGTTCTTATTGAGGCGATGAGTCATGGTGTTCCATGTATAGCTTATGATTCTGCTGAAGGAGCTCGTGAAATAATTAATAGTGGAGAAAATGGATATTTAATAAAGAATAGAAATAGAGATGCTATGATAAAGAAAATCAAGGATTTAGTTGATAGTAAGGATGAAAGATTAAGGCTTGGTAGAGCTGCCAGAAAAGGTGTAAAAAGATATACTAGTGATGTTGTTAGTGAAGAGTGGTTTACGTTAATAGAAGAGAGTGAAGTTTATGAATAAAAGTAAAAAAAATAAGAGGCGTGTTTTATTTATTGCCTCTACTGGTGGACATTTAAGTGAATTATTACAATTAGAGGAAATGTTTTCAAAATATGATTTTAATTTGATTACTGAAAAGACTAAGTCTAATATGTATTTAAAAGATAAGTTTAAAGATAAAGTTTATTATTTGACTTATGGTACTAAGGATCATATGCTTAGTTATCCTTTTAAGTTGATTGGTAATTGCTTTAAAAGTCTTTATTATTTCTTTAAGTTGCATCCTGATTATGTTGTAACTACAGGTGTTCATACTGCTGGACCTATGTGTTGTATTTGTAAGTTATTTGGTGCAAAAATTATTTATATAGAAACATTTGCTAATATTTATACGAAAACAGTTACAGGTAAACTTTTATATCCAATTAGTGATTTATTTATTGTACAGTGGAAGAGTATGTTGAAGGAATATCCTAATGCTGTTTATGGGGGGTGGATTTTTTAATGATTTTTGTAACTTTAGGTACTCAGGATAAGGAGTTTACTCGTTTACTTGAGGCAATTGATAGAGAGATAGAAAAAGGAAATATTAAGGAACGTGTTGTGGTACAGGCAGGTTATACTAAGTATGAGTCTAAGAATATGGAAATATTTGATTTGATTCCTACAGATGAGTTTAACAAGTATATAAAAAGTGCTGATTTAATAATTACACATGGTGGGGCTGGTTCTATTTTAACGGCTATTAAAAATAATAAAAAGGTTATTGCAGCAGCAAGGCTTTATAAATATAAGGAGCATACTAATGATCATCAAAAACAGATAGTTAAAGAGTTTGCGGATGAAGGATATATCCTTGAACTTAGAGATTTTAATAAGCTTGGTAAGTTGATTGAAAAGAGTAAGAGTTTTACTCCTAAAAAGTTTGTAAGTAATACTCCTAATATGATAAAATTAATTGAAGATTATATTGAAGATACAAATAATGTTTCTTGGTATAATAAATATAAAGAAGCTTTATTATATTTGTTTTTTGGAGTATGTACTACTTTAGTAAATTTGGTTACTAAGTGGATATTACTTTTAACAGTAATTGATTCTAGTAATGCAATTCAGTTACAGGAAGCAATTATTATTTCTTGGATTGTTTCTGTACTATTTGCTTATGTTACTAATAGAAAATTTGTTTTTGAGAGTAAATCTAAGAGTATATTTAAAGAGATTTCTAGTTTCTTTGGTTCTAGGGTTTTAACTTTGATTTTAGAAATGGTTATTATGTATATCTTTGTTACGGCTCTTAACTTTAATGTTTATCTATTTACTATTATTAGTCAAGTATTGGTTATTGTTTTAAACTATGTATTTAGTAAGTTATTTGTTTTTAAAAAATAAGGAGGGAATCCTATGATGAAAAAAAATAGGGGTTTTACTTTAATTGAGTTATTAGCTGCAATGGTAATTCTTGGTCTTTTGATGGCTATTGCTTTACCTACTATTTTAGGACTTTTTAGTAAGAATACTAATAAAGTTTATGTAAATGATGCTCTTAAGTTAGTGTCACAAGCTGAGTATAAGATTAGAGCTGCTAGTACGACAGTTGAAAGACCAGATGATGGGGACTGTATTATTATGAGTCTGAAGTATCTTGACAACGGTGACTTTGATGAGGCTCCTAATAAGGGTGAATATGATGATAATAAATCTTTTGTTGTTATTAAGAATACGGGTAATGATTTAGAATACTCTGTTATGTTAGTTGAGAATGTAAAAGGTGGAGGATATAGAGGTGTAAAACTTACTTTAGCTTCTAAACTTAATAAAAGTGATGCAGTAAAGTATGTTGTAGACTTTAAAGATTCTGATTTAGTTAGTGTTGCTGATGATGAAAAAATGTATCCTCAATATGCAACTGGTATTAATAAAACTGATTTAGGAAGTAATTATGTAAATGGTGTTTTAAAAGTTTATGATAAAAATGGATTACGTGATAATACAACTGCTACTGATTCTTTAGCTCCTAAGATTGTTAAGGCATCAATTTCATCAGCTTCAAATAAGGATTTTAATTCATTGGATGCTAAACTTAGTTTAACTGTTTCCGATAAAGATACTGAATTTAATATGTTAAAAGTTAAGTATAAAATTTATTATGATGGTGAAACAGGAAATTATCCTGAAATAAATTCATCTTGTTCATCAAGTACTGATCCTGCTGTTAGTGGATGCTTTGATTGGGGAACAAAAGAAGCAACATTTAGTAAAAATTTTGATTTTTCAAGTAAGTTGTCATATACTGATGAAAATAAAAGTACTTTAAAGATGTATTTAATTGTATATGATCCTGATGGTAACTATGATAGTCGTATTATTTCTTATTCTATTCATAAAAATAGAGCACCTGTTATAAAAAATTTCTCTGTTGGTAGTATGAATTCAAGTTATAATATTTCAAAAGCTAGAGTTAGAATGGATATTACTGATGATATAGATGATATTTCTAGTTTGAAATATTGTTTAACTGAGGATAAGAATAATGGTTGTAAGAAGGATAGCGAATTTAAATTATATAAAACTGATGCGAATGGATTTATTCCTTATACCTTTATGTGTAATAATAGTGCTTGTTTACCTGATGGTTCTACTAAAACATTACATGTATTTGTTAAGGATAGTTCTGGATTGATTTCAACTAAAGAAACACAATATAATATATATAATAATCAACCTCCTCATTTTAAGGATTCTAATTCAAAAATTAAATTAAATCCAATTTGGCAAAAAAAAGGACAAAATGGAAGTTTAATGGATTCTTTGGAATTTAAACTTGATACAAGTATGATTGTAGATGACTTGACTGAACATGATAATTTAAGGGTTCGTCTACAAGAAGTTGATGTTAATGGAAATGTAGTTAGTGGTGGACAGAATTTTGATAATCCTAAATCTTCTGATAAAACTTATAAGTTATCTGAACTTGGTGGTGTAACATTTAAGTTTAGTGGAAACTATCTTGGTAGTAGTGTTAGATATTTAAGTGCTACATTTATTGATGAATATGGTAAAAAGTTTGAATTAACAAAGAAAAGTGGAAGACTTATTTCTTATAATAATGTATATCATAATAATTTACCTGTAATTAGTGAGTTTAATGTATCTTCAGTAGGAACTGCATGTGATAATTGTGATTCTAGTAAAGGTGGTAGTCTTAATACAACAATAAAAATGAATGTTTCTGATGATATTGATAGTACTAGTAAATTGGAATATAAAATATGTACTAAAAGTGCGAAATCTACTCAAAAATGTGGAGAATATGCTCAATATGATGCGAGTGATCGTAGTGATAAGCAAATTAATTATACTATTAAGTCTCCTTCAGATTATCAAGCTGGAACTTCTGCAACTGATGTTACTTTTACATTGTATGTTAAAGATTCTGATGGTGCTGAAAGTAATAAAACATTTACTTATAAATTGTATTCTAATAATCCTCCTGTAATTAACATTGAAGGTGTATACAGTAAAGATGAACTTTATAATACAAATAATGCTGAAGTTAAATTTACTGTTAGTGATGACTTTAATTCACAAAGTGGAAACTATAAAGTTTGTGCTAAGAAAAAAGGCAGTACTGATGCTTCATATAATTGTACTCATGTTTATTCTTTAGGTGGCAAGTATGGTACTGAAATTATTTCTTCGATTGATGGAATAAGTGATTCTGATGTTTCCAAAGGTACTGTATATCAGGTTAAGGTAGAGGCTTTTGATGGCTTAAATACTAGCAGTAAAGTTGAGGAATATGAATTATACAAAGATAAAGCTCCTGTTATTAATTCATTTAAACTAACAGAAAAGAGTTTTAATAAGAAAACAAAAAAAATTACTTTCCGATTGGATTTTGATGTAAAAGATCCTTTTGATACATATAAAGTATGTATTAATGATAATGAAAAGAAGAAGACATGTGCTGATGATTCTTCAAAGTCATATACTGGTGGATATAAGATTGAGGATTATTTAGTAAAGGATAAGTCTGGGGCTTTACATAATGAAAAAATTGAAGGTTTTGAATTTGGATTTGAAAAAGCATATAGTGTGGAAAAAGATGTAATATTATATTTACATGTAATTGATTCTCATAAAAATGAAACTGTTTTTGGAACTACTTACAATGCATGTTATTCTAATGTTACTGGAAGTTCTGCTACTTCAGAATTTGGTAGAACTGTCAATGAATATAAATATAATACTGGTACTAAGAACAGTACAGAAATTACCATGAATAGTTGTAATGGAAATTGTTATTATATTTCTAATGATAACTTAACTTATGAAGATGAAAATGGAGATGTAGTGATTAGTGATCAAACAGAAATTGATGCAGATGAATCTTTAGAGGAACATGCCAAGGAAATTTTAAAAAGTCTTAGTAAGAAAACTTCCAATATTAAGGGAAACTATACTTTAAATACTATTAACTATTCAAAGACTGTTTCTAAGAAACAGTGTTCTAACAAAACAGAGAATAATATTAATTTAAATTGTAGTTTTTATAAATGCTTTATAAATGGATATAATAAAATGTCTAAGAATGTTATTGGTGTTGTTTGGAATAGTAACCCTATAAATAAGAAAACAGGTAAGATTATTAAAACAACTGAGACAGTTGATAATGGTAAGAGTGAAGAAGTATATAGGTGTACAGGTCATTATATGGGTTATGATAGCTCATTTGATAAAGATTCTAAAACTTTAAAATTAAAAGCTAATGGAAAAGAATATTGTGATGTAGCTGTTGAAGAAAAAGACGGACCTTATGCATTTAATGAAAATGATGATGATCCATATATTCGTGGTAATGATTATGCTCTACAAAAAAAGGATAATAATTAAAATAATGAAAAAGAAGGAATAAGATATGAAATTTGATAAAAAGAAAATAGTTTTAATTACTGCGATAGTTTTATTTATTTCTATATTGTTGATTGTTCTTGGATTTGTAATTGGAAGAAATGATGAAGTTGATTTATCTAATTATCCAGATGGAACTAAACTTATAACTAATAGTAGATTACAGAAGGAAAAGTGTATTGATAATATTTGTATAAGTGATTTACATGTATATTATGTTTCAAAAGAGGGCTCAGTTGAATTTATGCTTGAAAATAAGAAGGATGTAAAGACAAGTGGTTATTATAAGATAGTTTTAGGAGATAAACAGTTAATTGTTTATTATGAATTTGATGGTAAGGATAAATATAAATCAAAAGCTGGTTATTCAGGTATAGATTTATCTAAAGCTAAAGATTATAAATTTGAAAAATTAACTAAGGAAGATGAAAAGAAAATTGTTAAGTAGGCAGATATTGTAAAGATATCTGTCTTTTTATATATACTTTTTTCTTTGGTTTTGATAAAATTATAATTAGGTGATGATGGATGAAGCTAAGAAGATTTGCGTATGTATTAATGACTTTCAGTTTTATATTAATAGTTTCAGGAAGTGTATCTTCATTTTTACTAGGATTAAAGGCTGATAAAGATAGTACTTATAAGAGGATGGATACAGTATCTGATTCTTTTGAAACTTTTAGTACTAATGTTTCGGCTTTTGAAGATATGAGGGATGAATTATATAATAGTGTACTAAGTAATGTTTATTATGATTCATTATATGGTAATGATAGTTTTATAAAAAATCGTTTATCTAATTATGAAAATTTAGTAGATGAACTTCAAAAGAATACTAATAAACTTGATAAATTGTGTGATGATGTTTATTATCCAGAAAGTAGTATAAATAATAAATGTATTAATTATAAGAGTATATATGAACAAGTTGTTAATTATTTTGTAACTGATATAAATATTTATAATCAAAATATAGTTAATTATAATAATTATCAGGCTAGTCTTGGCAGTGGGTTATTATTAAAATCTTATGATACTAATAAAAAGTTTATTGATTATAATAAAGATGGTTCTTATGATGGTAAAGAGGATTAGTTATGAGAAAGAAAAGTGTTAATTCTAAAAAATATAAGATGCCATTAAAAAGAAGAATTGTCTCTTTTCTTTGTATATTTTATATAGTTGGTTTTTGCTTATTTTTATTTTTATTTTATGGACCAATTAATTCTTTTAAGGAGTTTTGGATTACTAGTGCGATGACTACAATGAATCATAGATATTTAGCTACTTGGCTTTATAGTGATGAATATATTCAGAAGGTACTTAAAAATAATAGTATTATTGAAGTAGATGAGGTTAGTGATCCGAATCAAATTAAATTTAGAAAATATAGTAGTTCTATTTATAAAAATAAGTATGAGAAAGATATACTAGATAGAGATAAAGACGATTTATATAAGGTTATTGAGGTTAGTGGTAGTGGATATCAGGGATATTTAGTTGCGGTTTATGATCCTTCTAGGATTAGTATTGCGACTACTGCTTATTTAGGTGTTCGAGGGGAATCTATTCTTACTGTTAGTAAGAGAGAAAATGCTATTATTGCGATGAATGCTGGTGGATTTTATGATCCTGATTGGAATAGTAATGGAGCTCTACCTCATGGTACTGTTATATCTAATGGTAAAGTAGTTAGTGACTATGTTGATGCAAATATGGGTGGTGGATTTATTGGATTCACTAATGATAATAAGCTTATTCTTGGTAATATGAGTAAAGAAGAAGCTATTAAGACTGGATATAGGGATGCTATTGAGTTCGGACCATATTTAATTGTTAATGGTAAGCGTAGTTTTATTAAAGGTAATGGTGGTTGGGGACGTGCTCCTCGTACTGCGATTGGACAAAGATCAGATGGAATTGTTTTATTTGTTGTTATTAACGGAAGACTTGCTAATAGTATTGGTGCAGATATGGTTGACCTTACTGATATAATGGAAAATTATGGTGCGATTAATGCGGCTAATTTAGATGGAGGAAGTTCTTCTGAACTTGTTATTAATAATAAAATAATTAATACGCCAGTGGCCGGTGGAGAAAATGGGCTTCGTAATATGTCTACGTTTTGGGTTGTAAAATAAACTGTGATGTTTTTATTGATTTTGTAAAATATTAGGTTTATGGTATATAATATATATTAAATATTAATGGGGAGTTGTTTATATGTTATTTTTAGATTTGGAGTGTTATAGTCAAATTTTAGGTAATTTTTTTGCTATTATAAAAAATATTCTTTTTTTAGTACAAATTATTGGACCAATTCTTTGTATTGTTAGTTTGACTTTGTCTTTTATTACTATAATGACTAATCCAGATGATAAGAAAGCTCCTGGTAAAATTAAGAATTCGGCGATTGCTTTGGTTTTATTATTTTTTATACCATTACTTGTTAATGTTGTAATGGGGCTTGTTAGTGATAATTCGCAGGTAAGTGCTTGTTGGAAGAATGCAACTATTAATAATGATAAACCTTCTTATATAGATCCTTATGATAGTGGTGAGAAAAAGAAGATAAGTAATTCTGGCGATTATGAAAAAGGTACATCGACTAGTAAATCTTCGTCTAGCGTTGTTGTTTTTTTAGGAGATAGTAGAACTGTTCAGATGTATGCTTATAATTCTGGTGTTTGGAGTGGAATTAATTATTCCGAGAGTGGAGTTCATACTGTTGGAAATGATGTTTATATTGCTCAAGGTTCGATGGGATTAAATTGGATGAAGAATACTGGTATATCCGCAGCTTCAAGTTATTTAAATTCAGGAGCTGCTTTAGTTATTTTGATGGGAGTAAATGATTTATATAATGCTAGTAATTATGTTAGTTATATAAATAGTAATGTATCATCTTGGACTGCTAAGGGAAGTAAAGTTTACTTTGTGTCTGTAAATCCATGTGATGGTGGATATAGTCATTTAAATTCACAAATTAATTCTTTTAATAATACTTTAAAGAGTGGATTAAGTAAAAATGTTAAATATATTGATACAAATAGTAGTCTTTCATTTACTACAACTGATGGATTACATTATAATGAGAGCACCAGTAAAGGTATTTATAATTATATAAAAAGATATGTTTAGACATATTTTTTTCTTTATTATATCTTGTGATTGTTTTATAGTTTTGATATACTTTTTTAAGATGGAGTATATGGTTATGGCAAAAAGTAAGAAAAAAATGTTTCAATTTAGTAAAAATGAATTTATATTTAATATAGTTAGTTTAGTTGTGGTAATTGGTATTTCACTTTATTTTGGTGGAAGAAGTTTTTATTACTATGGACTTCAGAGTGTTAATACTAAGGGTGGAGTTCAGACTTTGGATGGTATTATTGTTAATAATAATTCACTTGTAAAGGATGGGGATGGACTTCATAGAGATAGTGATGGATATTTTTTTAAAGGTAATGTTACAAATAATTATGTTATGATTTTTAATAGATTATATAGAGTTTTAAGAGTTGATAATGATGGTAGTGTTAAATTAGTTAGTGAAAATACTGTAGCATCTTTTATGTGGGGAGATGACAGTAAGTATAAAAACTCTAATTTACACAATTGGTTAACTAAGACAAATGAAGATCATTCAGGGATTTATTTAAATACCATTCCTAGTTCTTCTAAATTTCTTAAAAAAACTGTATATAGTGAAGATGTTTTAAAGGATAATAAGATAAAGACCGGTAAGAGTACTTACAAGGATTATGTTACTACTCTTAGTATAAATGATTATATAAATAGTGGAAGTTCAAAAGGATTTCTTAATAATGGTAAGATTTTTTATTTAATTGGACTTGATGGTGATGATGAGAATTTATTTGTAGATTTAGATGGTACTGTTCAGAGTTGTGATAGTTTAGATGGTTATGGAGTTCGTGCTGTTATTACATTGAAAGAGAATAGTAAAATTGTATCTGGTGATGGTAGTGTTGGTAACCCTTATGTTATTAATCAGGATGGTAAGAGTAATCGTATTGATAGTTATGTTAAGCTTGGTAATGATGTTTGGAGAGTATATAATGAGGATAATGGTATTTTAAAAATGTATAAAAATACATATATAAATAATTCGTATAGTGATATTACTTTACCATATAGTAAGAGTGGTAGTTTATTTGATTTAAAAGATAAGAAGAGTCTTGCTTATTTTTTAAATAATACTTATTTAAGTACTTTGACTTATAGTAATTATTTGGTTGATAATTATTATTATGTTGGGGAAATTAGTAATGATACTGGTTATGAGTATAAAAATATTTATAATAATTTTGTTATTTGTAAAGTTGGATTACTAAATATATTTGATTATAATTCTAATAATGAATTAAATGATTATTTTCATATGAATACTACTTCTTCAGTTGGTAGTATTCAGTATTCTACTTTAGCTAATGGTTTATTAGAAGAAGCTGATGTTACTGAGTTAAAGCATATTGTACCTGTTATATCTATTAATAGTAGTTATATTAAGGGTGGTAGTGGAAGTTTAAATGATCCTTATGTAGTGGAGTGATTTTTATGGAAGATAAAAAAGTAAAAAGTAAGAAAAAATTAAGATTAAAGATTAGTAAATTTACTGTTCTTATATTGTTACTTGATTTAATTGTAATTGATGGATTGATTGTGATTAATAATAATAAGTTTAAAGCTTTTTGGATACCTACTGCTATGACTACAATGTCTCATAAGTATTTGGCTTATACTTTGTATGATGAGGATACTGTTAACAAGGTTATGAGTGAGAATTATATTGAGACTAATACTGAGACAATTAATCTTGATGATATTGTTATTGGTAGTAATAAGGAGAAGAGTCATTATTCATCTAAGTATGAGAGGGAGTTATTTACTAGAGATGCTGGTAATGAGGTATATAAGATTATTAGAATTGATGAATCTAAGTTTAAGGGTTATTTGACAGCTATTTATGATCCTAGTGATGTTACTTTAGCAGTTTCTTCTAAGCTTGGTAAGGCTGGACAGTCTGTTAATACTTTAGTTAAGAATAATAATGGACTTGTTGGTATTAATGGTGGTGGATTTGAAGATTTAGATGGATGGGGTAATGGTTCTATTCCATATGGTGCTATTATTAAAGATGGAAAACATATATGGCAACATGATGGTGGTTCTGGTGGACTTATTGGTTTTACTAAGGACCATAAGATGTATTTGACAAGTAAGAGTCCAGAGGAAGCAATTAAAGATGGTATGAGAGATGCTGTTGAGTTTGGTCCTAATTTGATTGTTAATGGTAAAACTAGTAAGATTCATGGTGATGGTGGTTGGGGTACTGCACCTCGTACTGTTATTGCTCAAAGAAAAGATGGAGTTGTACTATTTTTAATAATTGAGGGTAGACTTCCTGGATATAGTACTGGTGCTACTATGAATGATGTTATAGATATACTTTTAAGATATAAGGCTTATAATGCTGCTAATTTAGATGGTGGTGCTAGTTCTACAATGAGTGTAGAGGGAAAATTATGGAATAAGCCAAGCGCAGGAGAGTCTTATGGTGGTAGAACTGTTTCTAACGCATGGATTGTTACAAATAAGCAGAATAAACCATATGTTACTCCAACTAAGACAAAATAAGTAATTAAATACTTTTTATAAAAAAGTAGATACAAAAATTTGTGTTTGCTTTTTTTATATGTTGTATTTCAATGTATGAATATATTGCTAATTATTTGAATAATAAGTAGATGTTTTTTGGTTAAGTTTACATTAATTTTCTTTTTATTATGGTGATTTTGATATATAATAGTTATAGTTGTGATTGAAAGGATGAGATAGTATGAAAAAAATAATGGATGGTAATGAGGCAGCTAGTTATGTTTCATATAATTTTACTGAAGTAGCGGGAATTTATCCAATTACTCCGGCATCTCCGATGGCAGAACTTACTGATAAGTGGAGTAGTGAGGGAAAACTTAATTATTTTGGGACTCCTGTTAGGATTGTTGAGATGGAGTCTGAGTCAGGGGCTGCAGGTATGGTGCATGGTTCACTTCTTGCAGGATGTTTAACTACTACTTATACTGCGAGTCAGGGGTTATTATTAATGATACCTAATATGTATAAGATTGCAGGTGAGTTACTTCCTTGTGTTATAAATGTTGCGGCTAGAAGTTTAGCAACACATGCTTTATCAATATTTGGGGATCATCAAGATGTTTATGCAGTACGTGGAACAGGTTTCGCAATGCTTGCTTCTAGTTCTGTACAAGAGGTTATGGATTTAACTGGTGTTGCACATTTGTCTGCAATAAAGGGACATGTACCATTTGTAAATTTCTTTGATGGCTTTAGAACTAGTCATGAACTTCAAAAAGTCGATGTTATTGATACTGAAAAATTAAAAGAACTTATTGATGTTAAAGCTCTTGATGAGTTTAAAGCGCGTGCACTTAATCCTAATAAACCAATGATTAGAGGTACGGCACAGAATGGAGATATTTATTTTCAAGCTACGGAAATTAGAAATGAATACTATGATAAAGTTCCAGATATTGTTAACAAATATATGAATGAAATTAATAAAATAACTGGAAAAGATTATAAGCCTTTTAATTATTATGGAAGTCCTACAGCTAATAAGGTTATTGTTGCTATGGGATCTGTTTGTGAAACTATAAAAGAAACTGTAGAATATTTAAGTAAAGTAAAAAATGAGTCTGTTGGTCTTTTGGAGGTTCATTTATATAGACCATTTAGTGCAAAGTACTTTTTAAAGGTTCTTCCAAAGAGTGTTAAGAAGATTGCGGTACTTGATAGAACTAAAGAACCTGGTAGTGCAGGTGAACCTTTATATTTGGATGTTATTAAAACAATTAAAAATGTAGATGCTCGTGTTTCTGTTTATGGTGGTAGATATGGTTTATCATCTAAGGATACTACTCCAGCTATGATTAAGGGTGTGTATGATTTTTTAGATACAAGAGATGTTCATACAAACTTTACTGTTGGTATAAATGATGATGTAACTAATTTGAGTATTCCATATAATCCTAAATTTATGATTCCTAATAAGAATGTTGAATTTTTAATTTATGGTTATGGTAGTGATGGTATGGTTTCTGCTTGTAAGGATTTAATGAAGATTACAGGAACTTATACTAATGCTTATGTTCAGGGATATTTCCAATATGACTCTAAGAAGAGTGGTGGAATTACTGTTTCTCATTTAAGATTTGGTAAAGAGTCTATTAAATCTACATATTATGTTTCTAAGGCAAGTATTATTGTTTGTACTAAAGATAGTTATTTAAATAGACTTAAGATGCTTGAAAAAATAAAAGATAATGGTGTGTTTTTACTTAATACAAATAAGAGTGCAGATGAAGTTCTTGCTTCTATGAGTAATCATGATAAGAGAATTTTACAGAATAAAAAGATTAAAATGTTTATAGTTGATGCGAATAAAATTGCATCTGATGTTGGACTTAATGGTAAAATAAGTTCTATTATGGAAACTTTAATTTTTAAGTTAGGTAAGATAGTTGACTATAAGTTTGCGATTGATAAAATTAAGGAAAATTTAAATAATAAATTTGGCAATAAGGGTGGAAATATTGTTGAGAAGAATGTTAAAGCTATTGATGCATGTTTGGATAAGTTAATACCTGTTAAGATTCCTTATGTTGATTTTGATATGGATATTACACCTAAGAAAAGTACTTTTGAAGTTATTGATTGCTTAGAGGGCGATAGTTTACCTATTAGTACGTTTATGAAGATGCCTGGTGGTGAATGGGAGGCCGGTACTTCTAAATATGATAAGAGGGATAGCAGTGAGATTGCTCCATGTTATGATTCTTCTAATTGTATAGGTTGTAATTTATGTAGTTTAGTTTGTCCTCATGGTGTTATTAGACCTTTCTTGTTAGATGATAAGGAAGTTATGGATGCACCTGAGTCGATGCGTGGTAAATTAATTAATGCAAACATTAAAGATAAGGATTATAAAATGTCTATTGGTGTTAGTTTACCTGATTGTACTGGTTGTTCTTTATGTAGTGAGGTATGTCCTGGTAAAAAGGGTGCTAAGGCTTTGGTCATGAAGATGAAGGAAGATATAGTTAAATCTCATCAAGATGAAGAATATAACTATTTGTTTAATGAGGTTAAATATAAAGAAAATGTTATGCCTACTAATACTGTTAAAGGTAGTCAGTTTGTAAAACCTAAGTTTGAATTTCCAGGTGCTTGTGCTGGATGTGGTGAGACTCCTTATTTGAAACTTTTAACACAATTATTTGGAGATAGAATGATAGTTGCGAATGCTACTGGATGTTCTTCTATTTATGGTGCTAGTGCTCCTTCAATGCCATATAGTATTCCTTGGGCTAATTCATTGTTTGAGGATAATGCTGAGTTTGGTTTTGGTATGAAGATTGCTGACCAAGCCGTAAAGGCAGAGATAGTTTCTCTTATATCTCGTAACCTTACTAAGGTTAGAAATAGTGAGAAAGATGTTTATAATGCTTATTGTAAGGAACAAAATGAGGTTAATGCTCGTGCTTTACTTGATGTTATTGATGATACTAAGATTGAGGGATTATTAAAGTTAAAGGATTTTGTTGCTCCTAAGTCTGTTTGGATGATTGGTGGAGACGGTTGGGCATATGATATTGGTTATAATGGTATTGATCATGTTCTTGCTAATCGTGAAAATGTAAATATTTTAGTTCTTGATACAGAGGTTTATTCAAATACTGGTGGACAAGCTTCTAAGTCAACTAGAACAGGAGCTGTTGCTAAGTTTGCTGCTGGTGGTAAGGAAACAGCTAAGAAGAATTTGGCTAGAATTGCTATGAGTTATCCTCATGTTTATGTTGGTACTATATCTCTTGGTGCAAATCAAATGCAGGCAATTAAGGTTATGAAGGAGGCTGAGGCTTATGATGGTCCTTCTATTATAATTGCTTATGCTCCATGTATTGCTCAAGGCATTATTAAGGGTATGAAGAATAGTATTCAAGAGGAAAGATGTGCAACTGAGTCAGGATATTTCCCATTGTTCCATTATAATCCTGAGAATAAGGAATTTAAGTTAGATAGTAAGGCTGATTTTACTAAGTTTGATGAGTTTATTCTTGGAGAGGATAGATATAGATCATTGAAGAAAATTAATAAGAATGGCGATTATTTACTTGGAGAAAATAGAGAGCAAGCAGAAATGACTTATAATTATTATAAAAAATTAGCTGAAGCAGAAGTTGAATAAAAAATAAAAGCTATACAGACGATGTTCTGGGATAGCTTTTTTATGTGATTTTTATAATTTTTGTTTATTTTAGGTTTTGATTTACTTTTTATTGATTTTTTGGTATAATATGGGCAAATTGAGGGGGATTTAGTATATGGCGAAGAATAGGAAAACGGATTTATATTTAGAAGATTATATTGATGATGATGAGAGTATATTTGATTTAGAAAAGAATAATGATTTTTCTCATAATCCTAATTATGAATATGATGATACTTATGATATATCAGATGATGATTATGAAGTTGGATTTGATGATGAAAATAACAATTCATTAGAAGTTGAAAGTGATGATTATATTAATGAAGATGCAGAAACTCTTGATGAAGATTTAGGTGGAGATATGATTTTTATTTTTTCTCTTATATCAACATGGTTTGGAAGAGTAGGTATTATTATAGCTATCCTGCTTATATTATATTTTTTGTTTACTGCTAAATTTACTACTATGTTTTTATATGTTGTGGGGCTTATTGGGGCATTCTTTTTTGGATATCTATTTATGTATCTTTTAGAGAGATTTACTAATAGTAATTAATTTATATATATAAATATATAAATAAAAAAAGACGATTCGGTATATTCGTCTTTTTTGTTTTTAATTAAGAAGCTGCCCCCCTGAGAGCAGCTTCAAAAAAGAATAAAAAGGGGTTGGCTAGTGTGATACTAGCGACCAATTCGCCTAATTCCGAATTGGTAGTTCCTATACTAATCGAAAAGGGGTTATTTGTCAACAAAAAAAGCAAAAAAAATTAATTATTTTTTATAGTTAAAACAATTGCTTATAAATAAAAAAATGTATATAAATAATATTTATAACGTAAGTTTTTTTGTTTAAAAAAAAGTTTAAATATGCTATAATATGGCGAGAAGGAAGTGGTGGTATGGCTGAGTTAAAAGATGTTAAAGGGATAGGACCTAAAGCTCTTTCTTTATTAAATAAAATTAATATTAAGACAGTAGATGATTTGGTTACTCATTATCCATTTAGATATGATGTTTTAGAAAGATGTGATTTATCTAAGGCTATGGATGGGGATAAGATTACTATAGATGGAAAAGTAGAAAGTGTTCCTATATTAATGAGATTTAAAGCATCTTTAAATAAAATGAATTTTAGATTAGTTACGCAGTCTGGAGTTGTAGGTGTTTCTATTTTTAATAGAGCATTTTTAAAAAGTCAGTTAGGTGTTGGTGCTGGTGTTACTGTTATTGGTAAGTTTGATAAGAGTAAGAATGTTATTACAGCTAGTGATGTAAAATTAGGTGTACTTACAAATAAGGTTAAAATAGAGCCGGTATATCATTGTACTAGTGGTATTACTAATAAGAATATGGCTACATATATTAATATGGCTTTACTTATGTATGGTAGAGAAGTAACTGATTATATTCCTAATGTGTATCAGGAAAAATATAATTTTGTGAATAAGAAGACAGCTTTAAATATTATTCATAATCCAAGTACTGCGGAGAAGTTAAAAGAGGTTACTATTAGACTTAAGTATGAAGAGTTATTTGAGTTTATGTTTAAGATTAATTATTTGAAGCAACAAAATAAGAAGAAGAATAATGGATTAGAGAGAAATATTGATAAAGATAAACTTAATGATTTTATTTCTAAGATTCCGTTTAAATTGACTGGAGATCAGAAGAAGGCAATAGATGAGATTATTGGTGATTTAGAGGCACCTAATAGAATGAATAGATTGCTTCAAGGTGATGTTGGTTCTGGTAAGACAGTAGTTGCTTTTACTGGAATGTACGCTAATTATTTGAGTGGCTATCAGAGTGCTTTAATGGCTCCTACTGAGATACTTGCTGTACAACATTATAATAATCTTTTAGAGTTTTTGAAGGATACTGATGTTAAGGTTGCTTTACTTACTGGTTCTACTCAAAAGAAGGATAAAGTTAATATTTATAATGGTTTGAAGGATGGAAGTATTAATATGGTTATTGGTACTCATGCTTTGATACAGGATGAAGTTGAATATAGTAATTTAGGGCTTGTTATTACTGATGAGCAACATAGATTTGGTGTCCATCAAAGAGCTAATCTTCAAAATAAAGGAGTTAGGCCGGATGTATTATTTATGAGTGCTACTCCTATTCCTAGAACTTATGCTTTGACTATTTTTGGTGATATGGATGTTTCAAATATAAAAGAAAGACCAAAAGGAAGACAGAAAATAGATACATATGTTAAGAAGAATAATGAGATAAAAGATGTTTTGAAAATGATGTATAAAGAGTTGAAAGCTGGACATCAAGTTTATGTAATTGCACCACTTATTGAAGAGAGCGAAAATTCTGATTTAACTAATGTTAATGAGTTAAAAGAACAGATGAAACTTGCTTTTGGTAGTCAATATAAAATTGATATTGTTCATGGAAAGATGGCAAGTGGAGCTAAAGATATGATTATGAATCAGTTTAAGAATAATGAGGTTCAGATACTTATTTCTACTACTGTTGTAGAAGTTGGAGTTGATGTTCCTAATGCTACTACTATGGCTATTTTTGATGCTGATAGGTTTGGACTTTCTACACTTCATCAGCTAAGAGGTAGAGTTGGTCGTGGTACTTCAAAGAGCCAATGTATATTAATTAGTGATAGTGATGCTGAAAGACTTAAGATTATGGAAAGAGAAGATGATGGATTCGTTATTTCTGAGGAGGATTTTAAGTTAAGAGGACATGGAGATTTGTTTGGTACTAAACAATCCGGAGATATGACATTTAAGATTGCTAATATCAAGAATGATTATAAGATTTTATTACAAGCAAAGAAGGACTCTAAGGAGTATTTGTTAGATAAAAGTACCGATGACGATGAATTAAAGAAAAAGTTAATTGATGCGATAACTGAAGGTTAATTTGACATATTTTAAGATTTATGTTAATATAATGGAGCTAGTGAGGGAGTATAGTTAATTATATATTAATATTTTTGATAAGCTACTCCGGGTTTTATACTTACACGCGCAATTGTTGCACGGAGTCACTATTGTAGTTTGGTTCCGTGTTTTTATATGCATTAATAATTACACGGTATTACAAATAATATATTGCAAGGAGGTGTAGTATGAATAATAATGAACTTGATGTAAAAACAATATTTGAAAAATACTATAAAGAAAGAAAAGCTGATTTAGATAAATATTATGCACAAGATCGTAATCTTTTAAATAAGTTTGAAGAGCTTGGATATGATAATAATGAAAAAGGAGCTACATTCTTTTTAGATGCAGTAGATGAAATTGGATATTTATTAAGTGTTGGTGCTAGTGAAGATGAAGTTAGGGTTATGATTCCTCCTATTCTTTTAGATTCTTATCATTTTGCTTACGAAGTTGGAAAAACTGAGTTTCTTGATAAAATTGATAAATTTTTGAAGAGTAGAAAAAGTGAAAAGAATAGTAAAAACATTAAATCTCAAGAAATTATACCAGAAATGGATATTGAAGAGAGTATAGTATATTTTGCTAAGAGATTTTGCACAAATGGAGAATATGATAATACAGATAGTGTAAATAAGTCAAAAGCAAAAAAATTTAGTAAATAATAATTTTGTTGATATAAAAGGAAATTTAAAAAGAGTTAGTGTAAACTGACTTTTTTTAGTTAGTTTTTTAATTGACAATTATTAAAATATAATTTATTATTAAGATGCGTGGTAGTATATATCACGCCGATATCTCTAACGGTTTAAATGTTAGAGTATATTCAACCGAACCCCCTGAAGAGTAGCCGAGAGGCTGCTCATTTTTGTTTGTTTAAATGTTTAGGATTTATTTAGTTTTTTTATTAAACTAGTTAGATATTTTTTAATAATATATAAATTGGAAATAAATTTTTAAAAGTAGGTAAAAATACTAAGTTCTAGAAAAATATTTCCAATTCTTTTTATCACCATTTGACAAAGCTAATGATAAATGCTATAATTTCATTAGTTTTGTCAAGGAGGGATATTTATGGAAAGGATGACAATTAAGGAATTTAAAGATCAAAGTAATATTGAAATTATAGAATCAATTATGAAAATGAATAATGGATATGTTACTTCAAAAGAACTATCTAATCTTGGAATTCATAGAATGTATCTTAATATTATGAAAGAAAAAGGTATGATAGAAAAAGTTGGTAATGGTATTTATATTGATTCAAGTAAAATAGAAGATAGCTATTTTGTTTTTGGATTAGAACTTCCTAATATTATATATTCACATATGACAGCACTTTATTTTCATGGACTTTCTATTAAAGCTCCAAATGATAAATACGATATAACTGTCCCAAATAATTATTTTAATTATAAAATTAAAAATCATAAAGTCTTTTATGTTGATAAAGATATTTATGAACTGGGATTAATTCAAATTGATACTCCAATGGGTAATAAAGTAAAAGCATATGATATGGAAAGATGTATCTGTGATATTATCAGATCTAAAAATAGAATGGATTCAGAGCATGTTAAACATAGTATTAGAAAATATGTTAAAAGAAAAGATAAAGATCTAGTTAAACTATCAAAATATGCTGAAAAACTTGGCGTTAAAAAAGAAGTGATGGATTATGTGGAGGTATTTTATGAATAGTATGCAATTAAAAGATAAATTAAAAAAAATTTCAAAAGAAAAGAATGTTGATTTTAATACATTACTTAGACTTTATATGTATGATAGATTTTTAGAAAGACTTTCAAAAAGTAAATATAGAGATAATTTTGTATTGAAAGGTGGATTTTATCTAAGTACTTTATTTGGGGTGGAGAATAGAGCTACTATGGATATAGATACTGCATTTAGAAATGCTAGCTTTGATGAAGAAACAATTATTAAAATGATAAACGAAATAGTATCCATAAAAATAGATGATAATGCTAAACTATCATATTTGGGAATAGAACCAATCAGAGATGAAGATGAATATGGTGGTTTTAGAGTAACTATTCAAGTAGAATATGAGACTATGAAACAATCTTTTCATATTGATATAGTTACTGGCGATCCAATTACACCAAAAGAAATAAGATATAAATATTTACCTTTATTAGGCGATTATTATGTGGATTTATATGCTTATAATATGGAAACAATATTAGCTGAAAAAATAGAAACAATGTTAAACAGATTAGAGTTGAATGGAAGAACAAGGGACTTTTATGATATTTATTTAATTTATAAAAAGGAATGGCAAAACATTAATATAGATCATTTTAGAAAAGCAATCGATAAAACATTTACAAAAAGAGAATATAAAGGTGATCCTTTTGAAGGTTTTGATATTATAAGAAATAGTGAAATATTAAAAGAAAGATGGAATAAATATCAAAGAAACTTTTCATATGCAGAAGGAATAGAGTTTGAAGATATAATGAATTGTTTAGAAATAATGATTGAACAATTTGAACCTGTAGGAGTATAGGAGGTGAAGTTATGGCTAATGAAGTAGGTGGAAGAACGGATAAAAATGGAAATAGATATGAAATGAATTGTATTATAAAGGCAATTTTAGATGTTGTAGATGAAAAGATAAGTTCCTGCATGTTTGAAGGCTTAGGAAATGATGAAATTGCTACAGATATAATTGTTACAAATTTTGATGGTTCGAGAAAATATATTCAATGTAAGCATAGAAATGGAAGCAATGACAATTGGACTTTTTCTGGACTTAAATCATACAATCTTCTTAAACGATGGAAAACACATTTAGATGGAGATCAAAGTTCAATAGTGTCATTACAATCACCAATACCATTTACAATCCTTACTGATTTAAGTAAAAGAGCCAAAAATAATAATGGCGATGTAAATGTATTTTATGATAATCAAATAAAGAATAGTAAAAAAACATTTGGAGATTTTAAAAAGTATTGTTCTGAGCTTGACTTGGATTATGAAAATATGGTTGATGTTCAAAAGGCAATGAATTATCTCAAAAGAACAGAAGTAGAAGACATGTCAGATAATATAATAAGAGATTATCTATTTATGCATATAAAACTACTATTTTTTGGTGAATCTAAATCCAATTATGAAAAAATTCTAGATTTAATATGTAATGAAGAAATTATGGGCGTAGATATTGATAAACAGTTTTTATTTAATTTTTTTAATAAAAACAATATTATTTTAAATAATTTATCAAACAATTCCTCAAATTTTGATAATATTGAAAATTTAAATTCTATTTTTAAAAAAAGCATTAAATTAATAAATGATAATTATATAAATAGAGATGAATTAAAAAATATAATTATAAATATTAATAAAGATAAATCAATTATGATAACAGGAAAAGCTGGATATGGAAAAAGTGGAGTAATTCATGGATTAATTGATTATCTAGAAAAGAATAAATATCTGTATTTAGCTTTAAAACTTGATAAATATATTCCTGAATATAACAGCCTAAAATGGAGTAAAAATCTTGGATTTAGCACATATTTATCAGCAATTTTAGATAAATTTTCTTTAGACAAAAAATGTGTATTAATCCTAGATCAACTTGATGCATTAAGATGGACTTCTATGCATAGTAGAAATTCATTAGATATTTGCAATTCTATCATCGAGGAAATAAAAAACATCAATATTGGAAGGAAAAATAAAATATCTATTATTTTGGTGTGTAGAACATTTGATTTTGAAAATGATGCATCAATTAGAAAAATCGTAGAAGATGATATCAATAATTGGTTAAGGATTGATATTAATATATTGAGTGATAAATGTGTAAAAGGAATTATTGGATCTGATTATGATAGATACAATGCTAAACTGAAACAATTACTAAAAATTCCGAGTAATCTATTTATTTTTATGAAGATTCGAAAAGATAATGATTTGTCTGAAGTACATTCTACTTGTGACTTAATATCTAAATGGTGGGAACAAATAATTAAAGAAGGATCAATAAATGGTTTTTCTCAAAATGAATTATCAAGTCTTAAAGCGATGATAGTTAGTAAAATGAATCAAATAGGTAAAATATCTTTGCCAGAATTCTTACTAAATAATTACGTTAATTCAGTTAATTTTTTATTATCTAAATCATTTCTTATAAAGAGTGATAAACTTATTTCTTTTTCTCATCAAACATTATTAGATTATTTTTCTGTTGAGAAAATGATAGAAAAATATCTTAATGGTGAGTCGATTGAGTCACTTATAGGAAATCGCAATGAACAACTTCCAAATAAAAGATATCAGTTGCAAATGTTTTTAGAAAGAGTTCATGATCTTGATAATCAAAAATTTTTAGAATGTATTGACACTATTATTAATAATCAAAATATTAGGATTTACTTAAAATATGTGGCTTTTGAAGTTTTAGGAACAATTACAAATATGTCAGAATTAATCAAGCAATATATTATAAATAATTATTTAAAAAAAGATTTTTTTGATATTTTCATTAATATTGTATTTATGAATCATCAAGAAATAATAGAATTATTAATAGATAATGGCATTTTTGATAAATGGATTAATGATTCAACAAAAAAACAATATGTTATAAATTTATTAAAAAGTATTAATTATTCATTTAATGAAAAAGAATACAAATTTATAAAACGATATATTATGATAAATGAACAATTAGATAGAGAATTATATAGTGTTTTTCCTTTTGATGTAGTATACGACACGGATGAACTATTTGAATTACGATTAGAAATATATGCCAAATTTAATGAGTTTTTGATAAATTCTTATTTGAATTTAGATGAATTATTGGGTATTAATGAATGTAGAGGAATCAAGTATATTGAATTTTTGGCAAATCATTTGGATTTGAAGAAAAGGCATATAAAATATTCTGATAATTGCTCTATTGAATATGAAGATAAGATTGAAATTAGAGAAAATGAATTGATTATTGACAATCTTTTACCACTAATTCCTGAAATTCATGACAAATATGGATTATACGATTGGGAAGATCATGGTAGACTTGAAATGAATGTACAAAGAATAATAATATCATTAATTAAAAAAGCAGCTAAAAATATAGTAAATAGTGATTATAATAAATTTTGGACAATATTTGAGAAGTACTTAAGCAAAGGATTTAGTATTCATAATGAAATAATATTACATAGTATACTTTTTATGCCTCAATCTGCTTCAAATCAAATTTTTGAATATTTATTTAGTGATATAAATAATAATTGCTTCGAATATACTAGTAATAATAATCAATCATTGAGTATGCTAAAAAAAATAATAGAAAAGTTTATTAATAAGGCAAATAAAAAAACAATTACTTATGTTATTGAAAGAATTATTGAGTATAAACCAGATGATTTAATTGAAAAATGCAAAAGATGCATTGAATATAAAAAGGAAAATTTCGGTAGTGCAAATTATATTAGTTTTTGGGGTGACTTTCAATATGAAATTTTAAATTGTATTCCAGACAGTTTATTAGATGAAAAGAGTATACAATTAAAGAAAGTATTGAATAGAAAATTTAGTGTATGGAATTACTCTATTTATGATTTGAATCACTCTAAAAGTGGTAGTGTTATATCACCAATTGCGAATAAAAGAATTAGTTTGAAAAGTTGGCTTGGTATATTAACTAACAAAAAAATTACTAACAGCCATAAATCTAAATATGATGAAGAAAAATCTGTATTTATAGATAGCAGTTTATATGAATTTCAATCATCATTGTCATTAAATATTCAAGAAAATCCAAATCAATTCATTGATTTGTTTATAAACAATTCATCTATTATTATGCCCGATTATATCTACACATTATATAATTCATTAGCATATTCTAGCATAGTAAATGATATTTCAATTCAAAAATTAGAATTAATATTTAATACCTTTAAGTATACAGATAATTATAAATATGCTCCACTAATTTGTGAAATAATTGCTACAAAAGAAGAAACAAATTGGAATGCTGAAACAATTGATATGTTGCTAAATATTTATTCTGATATTATATCAGGTAAAATTGAAAATAATTCAATTATAGATAATAGTAAAGAAGATAGAGATATTGCAGAATCGTTTGAATTGGTAGTAATTAATTCATCAATTTATAAGCTTGCTTCAGCTGTTTCTAATATATTATGGAGTAATGTTGACTATGCAAATAAATTTACTAAAATGACTGAAAGTATGAGTAAATCTAGTGATGAAATAATTAAATATTCAAGTATGTGTATTTTAAATTGTCTTTTAAATTATGATTTAGACTGGGCAAGTAAGATTATAATTGAACTTTTTTCAAATGATTGTATATATGGTTATAGATCAAATAGAAATATATTTAATTATATATATGCTAAAAAAAGTAATTTGAGAGATAAAATAATAAAGATAATATTATATGGGGTTACTATTAATAGTAAAGAAATAAGAAGAATTTTTTCATATTTGATGGTTGATTTTTATCTATTTTATGATGAATTTAAGGATGAGTTATTGAATAGTAAAAATGATATTATAATAAAAAATTCAATAATGGAAATGTTTATGGTATATATAAAAGAAGATGAATATAGAGAAAAATCAAAAGATATAATAATTGAATTATCAAAATATCCTGATGTCAAAATAAACCCATATAAATTATTTGATGATGAAGAATTATTATTGAACGATGATAAATTTATTATTGAATTGTTTCAATCATCTGATTCACAGGAATTTATTGAACCATTTATTCATCTCTTGAGGAAAAGGGGAGATAATATCCTTGGATATAGTGAATTATTGTTTGATATTATTAGAATAGCTTTAGAACAATATGATGAAAATAATCCTACCCATTATTATTCATATGGTGATCTTAATTACATTGTAATTATGCTATTTGATTATGCTTACGATAATAATAATAAAGAAATACTAATAAAATGTTTAGATATATGGGATGAAATGTTTTCTAAGCAAATTGGATTAATAAGAAAGCTAAGTAAAGATATTTCAGAAATATAAAAAATGACCTAGTCCACTAAAGGACGAAGTCATCTTCTTTTTTATTATCTAAATCTTTTTCATAATCGTAATAATCATCTTCATCATAATCAATAATTGTTTCTTTGGGTTCAGGTAATTTTTTTTGCTTACTTTCTAATAATTTAGTATTTTGAACTTCAATTATTTGAACAATATTTTCAAGTCTATTTTGATACATATGAGAGTAGGTGTTAAGTGTTTCATCAATTTTAGAATGCCCTAAATATTTAGCGACTAATGTTATGTTAGCGTCACTATCAATTAATAATGATGCACAACTATGCCTAAAATCATGAACTTTAATATCTTTAACTCTAGCTTTAAAAGCATTCTTAGTTTTTCTATCTCATAAAGTAGTTTCAGGTAATGGATCAATTTTACCAAATACATACCAATTATTATTAAAATTATAGTAAGAACTACAGTTATCATATAAATCTTTATAGTATTCTAATAAGAAATTAGGAATAGGTATAGTTCTATAACTAGACATTGTTTTAGGACTAGATACTGTATATGGTTTACCAGTTATAGGATCTGGTGTCTTAGTTATATTTTTATTAACAGATAAACAATTTTTTCTAAAGTTAATATCATTCCATGTTAATCCTCTTAGTTCACCATTTCTAAGTTCACAATAGAATAGTGCTTGAAATGCACATATAAATTTAACATCATTTTCAACAGATAAGAACTTTTAAAATTTTTCAGGAGTATAAAATGATATCTTTTTTTTCTTTCATTTGGATTAGTAAAATTAGTCATTTTATCATCTTTATCTTTTAATTCATATGTTTTTATTGTATTTAATCTTGTAAGATTATCAAAATCATTCATAAGTTTTTCTACTTCTTTTTTGCTATAGCCAATGATCTTTTTCTTTAAATATGAATTAGTAGCTTTTAAAGATGTTTCTAATAAGTTTTTAGCTTCATTTATTTTATTCTTATAATTATTTAAATCTTTACTTAATATCTTTTTTTCAGCCTTTAATTCATTAATACGATACTCTAATTTAGTTTGATGATATTTATTGGCACCAATTTCATCTCTATCTAAATTAAACCCTTTACTCGTTATATATTTATTGAATCTATCTTGGAGTTTAGAAAAAGAATTTCTACCTCCTAAATCTTTCCAAAATTGATCGTTATTTAAAAATTTACCTTTAACTGTTTCATATACCATCTCATTATTTTTATCTCTGAGTAGAATAGGTACTTCTTTATCTTTTTCATTTCTATATTTTTTTATTTCTTTTATCAAGTTACCATCTTTATCTCTTTGATAGCATTTTCTTTTTACTTCATTTACTACTGGTAAAAAGTAAGCTTGTAGGTGAGGAGTATCTTCATCAAAATGTACTTGAGCCATTACTATCTTTTCTTCACCAACTAATTTTTTTAAAAAGTTGTAACTTTCATCAAAATATTTAATTACTTCTTTAGGAATATCATTTTTACTTTTAATATCAGGAGTCCATATATTTTGTCCTTCTTTTTTACCTGTTTTATATTTCCTATCTGTTTCTTTAAATGGTAAACCGAGAGTCATAAAAAACTCTGAGCCACTTGATATAGTTACACCATTTAATAGATTAGTTTTAGTTTTGTGAAGGTATTCTATATTTCTACTTTCTAATTTATATTTAACATCTTGATATAAATTATCCTTTTCTAGTTCTTTATACTTAATATTAAATTTAGTTCTTTCTTTATCATAATTACCTGTACCAATCCTATTATTCATTTCATTTCCTATAAGATATAAATCTTTACTTTTATAATTGTTTTCGAATCTTAATACTTGATATCCATCATATATTTAAAACCTCCTTTACAAAAAAAAGCAACCATTATTGGTTGCTTTCAACATTATTTTTTTTGAATTCCATTCTTATTGGATCAAGAGATGTTATAATACATTCTGTTTCATATTCTTTAATATTAGATATAATATTCATTAGTGATTTTTCATCAGTAATTTTATTAGTGTCAATTAAATAATATTTTTCTTGCATTTTGTTTATTATCATTGAAAATGATAAATATTCAGTAGTTGAGTGCTTAATTCTTTCTTCATATGGTAACTTCATAATTTCTTTGTTACTTTGATCATATCCATACATCTCGTTTACAAGAAATACTGCAGTAGTTTTATCCTTTGTTACATTAGTGGCAATATTATTAATTTCTTTATAGATTGTTGCTTTATTATCAAATAAAAACGATTTTATAGTGAATGTACCATCGTCAAAGAAAATAAAAAACGTAGTCATCATATGCTTTTCTTGCATTAAATAAATTAATAAGTGATTTGTTACAAAAGATATGTAAAAATCCTCAATATTATCACCTTTAAGTAATTTATTTGCTTTTGTTGATATTCTTGGACTATCGATTATTCCATTTTCTGAATTTCCAAGTGATATAATTCCTATTGAGCCAAATTCCATTTTTTTTGTTTTAACATTAAATACACCATCACCTCAAAAAAATAAGCAGTATTCCTCTTAAAAAGATTAAATACTGCTTATTTTTTTGAGGTGATGGTGTAGTATGGAATTTGAGAAAATCAATTTATTTAATGAAGAAAATAAGATTAAAATTAAGCTAAGTCAAATCAGTTGGGATGATCTTTTTAATGATAAATCAATATTATTTAATGCGATATGTGATTTAGTTTTAGACGAAAAAAATATTTTATATTATGCTACACAAAAAGAAAGTACAAAAACGATCACTAATACAAGAAAATATGTAGATAGTTTAATAAAAAATAACAATTTAATATATGCTATTGATGATGTGTTTAATGCTTTAGGATGGAATGATGAAATTAATATTGAAAGTACGAAGTTTCAAGGTGATTTAGCTGAATATTTAATGAGTATACTTTTAGATAAATTTACTAATGTTGAGACATTGATTTCTAAAATATCATTTAAAACATCATCAAAAATGTCAGTTTATGGAAATGATAATGTTTATTTTGATTATGAAAGTGATATTTTGTATTTTGGTGAATCAAAATTTTATCAAAATGCAAGTACAGGTTTAGATGAGGCATTAAAGAGTATAAAAAATCATTCTACTATTGAAGAAATTAGCTTTGTTAGAAATCATACATCCACATTTATTGCAGAGAATGGTGAAAAAAGAATAAAAGTAATTGAAAAATATGAAGATGCATATATTGATGATTTAAATATACGAAGTATTATATTTATAGTAAATCAAGATATATGTAAAAAAGAAAAATATGAAGAAATGCTTATTGAGTATTTTAAGGATATGGAAAAATTACAACAAAAAACAGAAGAAATGATTTTGGTGTTTTTACCAATATTGTCAAAAAAAGAATTTTTAGATTTTTTTAAGAGGAGGATAAATAATGAATGATAGTAATATTTTTGAATATAGATATATGGATAATACCATAAAAAGGGATAGAGAAATCGTTTTAAAAAATTATTTAAAAAATAAAAAAAGAGAAGGTTTACAATTTTATGATTTAAATATGTACGCCCCAGATAACACTCCTGAAACAATTATATTATCTGAAGTAAATAAATCGCTAATTGAGAAAAATGTAGTTTTAAATAGATATCAAATAGAAATATTAAATATTCTTAATGATCATAATTTATTTTTAAGTGCTCCTACAAGTTTTGGAAAAACATTTTTAATGTTGGAGTTTATTATGCGTAACAAAGAAAATTTAAATAATATTATCTTTATAATACCAACACTTGCATTGATGAATGAATTATTGAAGAAAATTTATAATTTATTTGGTGAAATGTATAATATATGTATTAATTCATCTGAAATAATTGGAGATAAGAATATTTTTGTGTTTGTTCCAGAAAGAAGTGATAAAGAATTTTTAGCTAAGACAAAGGAATTAAAAATAGATTTTTTAATTTTTGATGAAATATATAAATTACAAGCATCAACTTCAAAAGAAATAAAGACAGATGATAGATTAATATATATGAATAAAGTTTATTTGGACCTAATTCAAAAAGCAGAAAAAGTTGCGTTATTAGGTCCTTACATTAACAATGTGACTTTTGGCAAAACCAAATTGGATATTGTAAAATATTATACTAATTTCTTGCCCGTATATAATCAAATGACAGTTCTACAAAATGATGAAAGTTGGTTAAATTACATAAAGTTGGAAAAGCAATTAATCTATTTTTCATCACCAGGTTCTATTTATAAAAATATAGAATCAATATTACAAAAAATACCTGAAAATGATTTATATAAGCAAATGTATTATAGAGAGATAAAATATTTAGAAAAAACAGTTAGTCCAGATTGGTATGTTATTTCTTTATTAAAAAGAGGAATAGGTATACATCACGGAAAAACACCAATGTATTTAAGAAAGTTTTATGAAAATGAATATAATAAAAATAATATCAAAATATTGTTGTGTACTAATACTTTAATGGAGGGAATAAATACACCTACTAATTCATTAATTGTCGTTGATAATCCAAAATCGGCTTTTAAACTTAATAATTTAATAGGGAGAGTAGGAAGGTTAAATTTAACAAATCCTACAATTGGAGAGATTATCATATCAAATGAAGAAATTATATCAAATATAACTGATACTAGTGGGTGGTTTGATTTAAATATTCTTGCAGAGGACGATGAAGTAATTAGTGAAGATGAAATAATATATTTGAATAAAACATACAATGATGAGAGTAAACAAAGCAAGTTAAAAGAAAAAATAGAATTATTAAAATCAAATGATATTTCATTAGATGACATAACATCTAATAATTTACAATTTGAAAAAAGTTATAAATATATAAAAAACAAATTATATGAAGAGTTGCAAAAAGGAACTCAATATATTGATTTTGTAAAAGTAGGAATAGAATTATTTAAACCAGGACCAGCTTATTGCTTCAAAACGGAAAAATATGTTGACTTAAATTACGATAGACTATATTTGCCATATAAATATTATATAGTTGATTTATTATGTGGAAAATCATATAAGGAAATTGTTGATTATTTTAATAAAAATTATAATTTAAATAATAGCAAAGAAAATATAAATATTTTTATTGATTCATTATATGAACTAAATAATTTTATAAAATTTAAGTTTTCCAAGTTTGTAAATTATATTGAATTATATAAAGATGAAAGCATTAATGATAATAAACAATTAAAGCACTTTATAGGAATATTATCTAATTATAAATCACTAGATACAGCATATAAAATTTTAGATGATTTAGGTATAAATGAGGAAGATTCAAGAAAGATGCTAGAATTATTGAATATAACTAATGTAATATCTACTTCAGTTGTAATTAAACTTATAAGAAAAAACAAAGAATTTTTACTGAAACAAGATTTATCACCATTTACTAAAAATAATATAAGTAATATATAATAAAATTAGAGAAAGTAAATTATAAGAATATACTTTAATAAATCTGTTCAAATTTACTGTGTATTGCAAAGAAAAAATCCATATTAATAATCAATTTATTTTAAACTTTATGAATTAAATAAAGTATATATTAGATTGTTGAAAATAAATTAAAATAAAAATAGTAACATACTATGTTATAATTATATATAATTAGGAGGTTTTAATTATGAACGAAAAAGAATTAGATTCAAGTGTTAATGAATATGAAGAAAAATATAAAGCTAGTAACTATGTAAAACAATTACAATGGGATATGGCTATTGGTCTTCAAGAAGTTGATAATTTAAAACCTTCTAAATATTTAGAAAAATTATTAGAGGAAGAAATTGAAGGTAATCTAACAGTAGAAGAAGTAGAAAAAGAATTAAAAGAATATTATATAGAAAAAGAAAATAAAAATGAGATAAATTATAATGAGTTAGAATGTGACTTTGTATCCACTAGAATAGTTGAATTATTAAATAAAGATAATTTTAATTTATCAGTTGATTATTTGAAATATGTTCATAAATTTTTATTTCAAGATGTTTATGAATTTGCTGGTGAATTTAGAAAAATAGATTTTTCTAAACATGAAAAAATACTTAATAATGATTCAGTAGCATATGGAGATTGTACTACTTTAACTGCATCATTAGAATACGATATATCATTAGAAAAAGAAAAAAACTATAAAGAAATGAACATAGTTGAAGTTATTAATAACATAACTAAATTTTCTTCTAGTATATGGCAAGTACATCCTTTTAGAGAAGGAAATACTAGAACAACAGCATTATTTATTGAAAAGTATTTAATTAGTTTAGGTTATAATGTAGATAATAGTTTATTTAAAGATAAATCGGTTTATTTTAGAAATGCTTTGGTAAGAAGTAATTATTTCAATAATTATTTGAATATAAAAGAAGATAGTAGTTATTTAGTTAAATTTTATGAAAATTTATTATTAGGAAAGAACAATAACCTACATTCAAGAGATTTAATTGTTCAAGAATTGTTTGATAGTAAAGATTAAATTTTTCTTTTAATATTTAAATAGTTTAGATTTTCTATACTATTCTTTAAGAATTTAACAATTATTTCAAATGTATGTTATGATATTTTGGGTTCGGAGGTGATAAAGTGAATTACTTATTAAATATAATTGTTTTTGTAATATTTATTTTAAGCATATATTTTGTAGTGAAAAAGGTAATAATTCCTATTATAAATGATATAAAAAATTATAGAAAAATGAGTGAACAAGAACAAGATAAATTTAAAATTTTATTAATAATATTTTTAGCGCCAGTTATTTTATTTTTCTTAGATTACTATAATATTTTTTCTAAATTATTTCCACAATATGGAAATTTATCTAGAGAATATGATTGGTTATCTTTCATAGGAACATATGCTGGTACTATTGTTAGCTCTATATTATTAATTTTTATAACTGAAAAAGATAGAAATGAAAATACTGCGGTTTTAAGGACTTCTCAACGACCATATTTGGATGTTTCTTATATGAAAATAGATAATAAATTTTTTGAAAAGGACACAGATAAAGTAATAATATTTAATCATGGGAAAAATAGTGATAAATCATTAGAAAAAGATGAATATTTAACATTATGTATAAAAAATAATGGTGCTAGTGTTGCTATCATTGATACTAATAAAACAAAAGTGAAGCTACAATACATAATAAATGATCAAATTGAAGAGGATGAATTTAATCTTAATTTTTCTATTAATCGATTATCAATTAAAAGTGGAGAAGAGATTTATATAAAATTTGTAAATAACAAATTATATAAAGAGAAGAAACTTTTACATGAAAGTAAAATATTAAGTAGTACTATATTTTATAAAGATTTATTTAATAAAAATTACTATGATCAGTGTGAGTTGAAAGAAACATTAGTAGTTTTACATGATAATGAAGAAATATAACAGAAAAAATTTTAAAAGATTATATCTATGGTGATATAAGTGGTGAGAATTTTGATATTATTAAATTGTTCTTCTATAAAATTGATATTATTATTTAAATGATTATGTTATAGTTGATTTAGTATCGTTTTAATTGAAAAATGATTAGTATGAACTGTTTATTGGAATGTGATTAAAAATGAATTGTATATTAGTCAATGATGTGAAACATAATTTTTATAAATAACTTGGTTGTAAGATTAAGTTATTTTTAATTTATCCAATTTTTTTAATTTTTATTGGTGTTAATATGAGAATTTATGTTGTAGTATCTATTATATATTTGTTATATAGTTTTCATGACTTAAGGCATTTCTTTAATTTTTTTGTTTAACACAATTGTATAGCATAATTTTTTTATATATATAATTTGTTTTGCATCAATTAATTAACAACAAATTATCGAAAAACGATAAATAAATATTGACAATTGATAAAATATGCATATACTTTAAGTAGAGGTGATATTATGTCAAAGATAGGAAAATTATTAAAAATAGTATTAATAATATGTATTATTGTTGCGATACCATTAGTAATAATGTTTCCATTTGTATTAAAAGGACCTATATTTTCAATGATAGTTGTATATCCTAATAGTTTGATTATGCTTTTAATTGCAATTCAATTTATTAAGTTATTTAAGAGTATTGAAGATGATAATCCTTTTACATTTAATAATTCTAAAATTATGAGGAGAACTTCTATATATTCATTTTTAATGAGTGTATTTTGGGTATTAGATATTTTCTATTTGCTTGTATTTAAAAATTGTCATTACATAAATTATTATGTAGTTATGATATTTTTTGTAGTATTGTTCTTTGGTGTTGGAGTTGCTTTATATATTTTAAGTAAATTATTTTATAAAGCTACAAGTTATAAAGAGGAGAATGATCTTACAATATGATAGTTGTTAATTTAGATGTTATGATGGCGAAGAGAAAGATTGGTCTTTTAGAACTAGCTGATCTTGTAGGTATTACTCCAGCTAATCTTTCAATTTTAAAGAACAATAAAGGAAAAGCAATTAGATTTAGTACATTAGAAAAATTATGTGAAGTTTTAGAATGTGAACCAGGGGACATTTTAGAATATAGAAGTCAAGGAGATAAATAGTTATGCAATATTTGTTTATTTTATTAATTAGTATTTTATATACTATATTATTTTTTGGAAAAGTAAAAGGATTATCTATGCTTATTTTTACATTAATCTTTTTACTATTTACTTATTATTATTTGAAAAAAATAAATCTTATTAAGAATCAGAAAGCATTTATTTATATAATTCCTATTATTTTACTTAGTTTAACTTATCTTATATTTGATAATAGAATGTTTAGTTTCTTTAATTATTATGGGATTATTTTACTATATAACTATATGGTTTTATCTGTTACGAATAAGATGAAAGATTTTTATAATTTATTTAGAAATAGTATAAAACTTGTATTTGATTCAATTAGAAATTCTTTGAGAAGTTTTAGTGAAGCTATAAATATTTTTAAAAATAGAATTAATTTGAAAGTTAATGATAAAGTTTATAAATATTTGAAGAGTATTATTTTAACTATAGTTATTCTTATTATAATAATTGCTTTACTAGCATCAGCTGATTTAATATTTAAGTCTATCTTTAGTGATATAAGTTCATTAATTTCAGATGTTTTAGATAAGTTATTTTCTTCTACATTTATATATAAACTTATTTATACCTTTATTATATTTATTATTATATCTGGTATGTTTTACTCTATAGTAAATGTTAAAGCAAAAAAATATGAAGTTAAAAATATTAAATTAGAAAATTTAACAGTAAAAATGATTTTAATTAGTTTAAATGTTATATATTTAATATTTTGTTTTATTCAGATTAAATCTTTATTTTTAAAAGATATTCCTAGTAATTATATATATTCTTCATATGCAAGAGAGGGATTTTTTCAATTATTAGCTGTATCTATTATTAATATTATATTAATACTTATTAGTAAAAAGAGTAGTTATGGTGATAAGTTTATTACTGTTAATACATTTATAATGATAGTTTTTAACTCTATAATTGTATTTAGTTCTTTTTATAGAATGTATTTATATGAGTCACAATATGGTTATACTAGTTTAAGACTTTTAGTTTATTGCTTTTTAGTATTAGAAATAATTTTATTTATTCCAACAATTCTATTTATTTTTGATAAGAAATTTGATTTGATGAAGGTTTATTTTAATATATTTATTATTTGGTATGTTATTATTAATTTTATGAATTTTGATTATATAATTTCATATAATAATGTTAATAGATATTTAGATGGTAGAGTTAGTGAAGAGAAGTTTGATGTTTATTATTTAGTTTATTCTGCTAATTCTTCTTCAGTTAATAATATTATAAAGTTAGATGGTAAATTAAAAGATAAGTATAATATTTCTGATATAAAATATTATAAAGAGATTATTATTGATTCTTATAGTAGAGATATACGTGAGTTTAATGTTTCAAAATATATGGCTTATAAAAAGCTTAAGAAGACATATTAAAAGTAATATGTTTTTTTTGTTTTGTTCTTTTTCATGAATATGATATTATTAAATTAAAGGAGGTATTTTTTATGGCTAGATTTTGTAGTAATTGTGGTAGTGAAGTTGGCTTAGATGATAATGTATGTGGTAATTGTGGGAATGTAATTAATAATAATGCTTCTATTCCTGTTAATAATTTTCAATCAGTTAACAATGCTCAATCTTTTAATAATAGTCAACCTATACAAAATAATCAGACAGATGGATTTGCAGTTGCGGGATTTATTTTATCACTTGTTTCAATTTTATGTTGTGGTGGAACATCTTTTTTAGGATTGATTTTTTCTATTATTGGACTTGTAAATTGTAACAATACTGGAAAAGGTGGAAAAGAATTAGCAATTGCAGGGATTGTTTTAAGTGCAATTATACTTATTCTGATTGTCTTATTTTATGCATTAGGTATTATTTCTTCATTTGCAACTGAGATATATTAAATATGAAAAAAAGAATAATTAAAGTTATAGGTTATACAATACTATTTTTTATTTCTGTTTATTTGATAACTATTTTTTTAGAAACTATTGGGTATAAATGTATTTATAGAGAATTATTTAATATTTATTGTGCTGGTTGTGGAAGTACTAGGATGATTAAAGCTATTATTCATTTAAACTTTTATCAAGCTTTTAGATATAATCCATTAATTTTTATATTTTTAGTTTTATTTATACCATATTTTATATATAGAATGTATGTATATATTAGATATGGTGAATTTAGAATTTTCAGTTTAAAAATACTTATAATTATTGCAGGCTTTTTAATTATTTATATGATTCTTAGAAATATACCAGGTTTTGAATATTTAATTCCTACTAAGATATAATTATAAATTGTGCAATTTATTTGAAAAATTATTTTAATTATCAATTATTGATGTTTAAATTTTTTTCTATGATATAATTTGAATGTTACTTGTAGTGGAGGTTATTTTATGAATCAAGAAAAAATTGGTGAATATATTCGAAAATTAAGAAAAGAAAATAACTTGTCACAGAAAGAGTTTGCTGATAAGTTATGTGTCACTTTTCAGGCTGTTTCTAAATGGGAAAATGGTAAGAATTTACCTGATATGAGTACTTTAAAAGAAATAAGTAATTTATTTAACGTTGGAATAGATGAAATTATTAATGGTGGAGTAAAAGATAAATGTAACTGTGGAAATAAATGTCATAGAAAGTTTAATTATATTTATATTGGTTTATTTCTTTTGCTTGTAATTGTTATAATTATTTGTGGTTTTTATATTTACTTTAGAAGTAATAAAGATAATTATAAAATAGATGAAGTACATACTAATAATCAAGATTTTAATATATCTGGTACTGTAGTTAGGACTGATAATAGAACTTCTTTGATTATTAATAATGTTGATTATACTGGAAATGATTCTTCCTTAATTTATAAGAAATTAAAATGTACATTGTATGAAGAAAGAGATAATGTAAAAACTAAGATTAATTCTTGTGATAGTGGTAGTAATGAATCTCTTGTTTCATATTTAAAGAATGTGAAAGTTAGGATGGATCATCAGGTTGCGAATTGTCCTATGTTTAGTAAATCTAAATTAGTACTAGAAATAGTTGTTGTTTCAGAAGATAATAAAAATATTACTTATGAGTTACCTATAATGATAGAAGAAGAGTGTAAATAATTTTTCAACTCGTAGTTGAGTATTTTCAACTATGAGTTTATTTTTTTTTAAATTGGATTTATTTATTATTGATAGAGAGGTGATATTTATGCCTAAAATTTATGTAAAAATAGATGGTATGCATTGTAGTCATTGTGAAAATGTAATTAAAAATACTTTGCTTTCTATTAATAATATTAAAGATGTTAGTTTTTATAACTATATTGCTTGTATTACTTATAGTGGATACTTAAGTAAGAAAAAAGTTATTAAAAGTATTAATGATATTGGATATATTACAAATGATGCATATATTAGTGATAATATTAATGATTTGAAAGATAATATTAAATTATATGAATTTATTTTGATTAGTTTTTTTATAGTTTTTTTGTTTTTTATTCTTTATAAGATTTTTGGGTATAATATATTTAATGTTATACCAGAAATTGATAGTAGTATATCTTATTCTATGTTATTTGTAATTGGACTTCTTACTAGTATTCATTGTATTAGTATGTGTGGGGCTATTAATTTGATGAGTGTTGTTGGAAATAAGAATAATATTAAAAGACCATTATTATATAATGTTGGGAGGGTTATTTCTTATACCATTATTGGTGGAGTAGTTGGACTTCTTGGAGGAGTGATTTATTTTAATGATATTATTTCTGGGATAATAATTTTAATTTCTGCAATAATTATGTTTTTTATGGCACTTAATATGCTTGGTATTTTAAAGATTAAAAGTGTGCATTTTAAATATAAGTTTAGAAATAAAAATCCATTTATAATTGGACTTTGTAATGGGTTAATGCCATGTGGACCTTTACAAGCAATGCAGGTGTATGCTTTATCAACAGGTAGTTTTATTAGTGGAGCATTTTCTATGTTTGTGTTTGGTATAGGAACTGTGCCTTTGATGTTTTTTACAGGTCTTTTAGTAAATGTTTTAAATAAAAGATGTAAAATTATTATTAATAAGATTGCTTCTGTTTTAATACTTATATTATCTTTTGTTATGATTAGTAGAGGTATTAGTACTTTGGGATTTAATGTTAATTCAATTTTTAATAGTTATGGTGATTATACTGCTTCTGTTATTAAAGATGGATATCAGGAAGTTAATATTGATTTATCTTATTCTTCATATGATGATATAATTGTACAGAAAGGTATTAAAGTAAAACTTATTATAAATGTTTCTAAAGAGTATTTGACTGGTTGTAATAATGAGGTTGTAATAGGTAAGTATTCTATTAAGAAACATTTGAAAAGTGGTGAGAATATCATTTGGTTTATGCCTAGTGAGACCGGTGAATATACAATGAATTGTTGGATGAATATGATTAATAATACTATTAAGGTTATTGATGATAGAAAGTATTTTAGGAGTGATTAATATGAAAAAGATTATTTTAAAAATAGATGGTATGACTTGTAGTGCTTGTTCTTCTTCTTTAGAAAAGTATTTAAGTAAACAAGATGGAATTGATGATGCTTTAGTAAATTTAGTAATGGCAACTGCAAGTATAAGTTATGATGAAGAAAAATTAAGTATAGATGATTTGAATAAATTTGTAATTGATGCAGGGTTTAAATCATTAGGTGAATACGATGAAACTGTGGATAATAAGAAGGATAATAAAAATATATATTTACTTATAAATGGAATACTAGCAATTATAGTATTATATATTTCTATGTCACATATGGTTGGTCTTCCTATAATACCATTTCTTAATATGATGAAGTATCCTATTAATTACTCTGTATGTTTATTTGTATTTACTTTATATTTTATATATTTTGGAAGAGATATAATAATTAGCGGAATTAATAATATTAAGCATAATTCTCCTAATATGGATACATTAGTAATGCTTGGAGTTATGGCTAGTTTTATATATAGTACTTATAATATGATACTTATATTTATGGGGAATGAATTGGGAGTTGAGGCACTATATTTTGAGAGTTGTTGTATAATACTTTATCTTATAAAACTTGGTAGATATATAGATGGGATGAGTAAAGAAAAGACTAAAGATGCGATTAAAGATTTAGTAACTATAACTCCTAAAACTGCTTTATTAAAGAAAGGTGATAAGGAAGTTGAAGTTAGTCTTGATATGATTAATAAAGGTGATATATTAGTTGCTAAGCCTGGAATGAAAATAGCGGTAGATGGTATAATTACAAATGGAGAGTCACATTTTGATGAAGCATTTATTAGTGGGGAGTCAATTCCTGTAAAAAAAGGTGTAGGGGACAAGATAATTGCTGGTTCTTATAATATAGATGGAGTAATTAATTATGAGGCACAAAAGATAGGAAAAGATTCGACTATTTCTGAGATTGTTAGATTAGTAGTAGAGGCAACGAATACAAAGGCTCCTATTGCAAGAGTTGCTGATAAAGTAAGTAGTTATTTTGTACCAGGAATAATAATTATTGCACTTATTACTTTTATATCATATTTGGTTCTAGGAATGAAATTTAGTGAAGCAATTACTGCAAGTGTCACGGTTTTAGTTGTTGCATGTCCGTGTGCTTTAGGTTTAGCAACACCTCTTGCGATAGTTGTATCTGAGGGAGTATGTGCAAAAAACGGAATTCTTGTAAAAAAATCTGAAACACTAGAAAATGCTAATAAAGTAGATACAGTAATATTTGATAAAACTGGTACATTAACATATGGATTATTAAAAATCGCAAAAGTATTTAATTTTAGTGATTATAGTGATAAAGAATTATTAAAACTTGCTTCGGCACTTGAGAGTAATTCAACTCATCCAATAGCTAATGCCTTTAAAGAATATAAGAGTGATAAGAAAGTTGATGATTTTAAAAATATTGAAGGTGTTGGTTTAAGTGCGATAGTTGATGGTAAAAGGTATTTTATTGGAAGTAATAAAGTACTGACTGAATTGAAGATAAAGAATACATATGAGTCTGAGGAGGCTGAATTATCTTTATCTGGAAATAGTATAGTTTATGTTGTAGAAGATAATAAAGTAATTGCTTTAATTGGAGTAAAAGATATTGTAAGAAAAGAAGCAAAAGCTGTAGTTAGTAAATTAATTAAAAATAATAAAAATATTATAATGCTTTCTGGTGATAATGAAAATACAGCAAAAATAATTGCTGAAGAAATTGGAATAAAAGAGGTGATTGCTAACGTTTTACCTAAAGAAAAAAGTGAAGTAGTTAAAAAGATAATGAGTGATAATAAAAGTGTTATGATGGTAGGAGATGGAATAAATGATGCGCCAAGTCTTGCAATTGCAGATATTGGAGTAAGTCTAAATTCTGGTACTGATATTGCTGGTAATTCAAGTGATGTAATTTTAATGAATGATAATTTGAATAATATTTATAATTTGATAGATATTAGTAAAAGAACATTAATAAATATAAAAGAAAATTTATTTTGGGCATTTTTCTATAATGTTTGTATGATACCTATTGCGATAGGACTATTAAAGCCATTTGGAATTTCAATGAATCCAATGTTTGCTGGTGGTGCTATGACAATATCTAGTTTAACAGTAATAATAAATGCTTTAAGGTTAAAGAAATGGAGGAGTAAATAATATGTTTAGTAAGAAAAATAAAATGATAGTTGGAATTGAAGGTATGATGTGTGCACATTGTGCTAGTAAAGTAGAGAGTACTTTAAAAGGTATTGATAATGTTTCAAAAGTAAAAGTTAATTTAGAAAAGAAAGAAGCAGTTATTATATATACTGATAAATTAAATAAAGAAGAGATTGAAAAAAGAATAAGTGATTTAGAATATAAAGTTACTAAAATAGAGGAGGTATAATGAAAAGATATATTACATTATTTTTAGTAATATTATCTTCAATGTTTTTAATTACTGGTTGTAGTAATGATAATTCATCTTCTGATGGAAAGACACCAGTTAATTTAAAAGAAGCAGTTGGGAATGTTGTTAACGCAAAAGTAAATTCAGATGGAAAGATAGTAATTGATAAAAGTAAAATAAGTGATAAGGTAACTTATATAAATTATGATGTTGATGGTATTATTGTTGGATTACTTGCAGTAAAAGATTCAAAAGGTGATGTGAAGGTTGTAGTTGATACTTGCCAAAGTTGTGGAGGTTCTCCTTATGCTTATTTTGTTCAAGTTGGTGATAAGATTCAATGTCAAAATTGTGGAAATATGTTTTCTATAGATGAACTTGATAATTTAGTAGATGATGGTTGCAATCCAATTGCGATAGAAGATAAAACAGAAACGGATAATGATATATTAATCAGTACAGAACAATTAAAAAAATTAAAAGAAAAGTTTGAAAATTGGAAAGGTCCAACTAAATAAAATTAGAAAGCTTGATTTCTAATTTTTTGTTTTGATTTGCTAAATTTATGTTATACTCTATTTATAATATGAGGTGGTGCAGAGTGGAAAATGTTTTGAAAGATAGTAGGCTTTTGATAATTATATTATTTGTATTCTTAACTTTACCTTTTAATGTGGAGGCAAAACAAACAAATACGTGTATTAGCGAATATCAATTTGAATCTGAATCTGAATTTGGTCGTAGTGAGTTTATTAGTGGAGATACAATTATGATTGCTGGTTCTACCTATTATAAGCCTGTTGAAAAACAAGATTTTTATTTGTATAATGAGGATAAAGTTACTAATTTTGAATATTATATAATTGATAGTATTGATTCTGATGGAAATATAAAATATAAAAAGTATGATTTTTCAAATTCTGATAGAAGTGTTTGGTATCCTAATGATTCAATATTCTATGATTTAAGTGGAAGGGTTTATGATTATCTAGAAACTGCTGAATTTTTTAATTCATGTAAAAAAGGTCGTAAGAATGATTATTATTTGATGCAACTTGGAACTTTTTATTCGGGCGGTTGTAATGTGTTTTTGCCTGCTGCAAATGGAAAAATAACTAGATGGAAATTTGACAGTTTTAAATATAGTGATAAGAAGAAATTGAATGTATGCAAGTATAGTTCTTTTATTGATACTTATTATTCTTTATGTGGTAAAACAGATAGTGAGTTGAAGAGTACATATATTGGTAGATATGAATATTATACTTCATATGTTTATAAATTTTATGAAATTCCTGATGAAAAGCCACAATTAAAAGTTATGTGTGATAATAATAAGTTAACGGCTGGACAAACCACTAAGTGTAAAGCTAATATTTCATATAAGTATGGGTTAAGCAATATATTATTTAATATTACTAGTGATAAATTAAAAATAAGTAATCTTCAGATTGAGGATTATAATTTGGGAAATACATGGACTCCAAAAGAAATTGACAATGGTTACTCAATGAATTTTGTTTTTGACCACCTTACTAATGCTTTTAAATATAATCCTATAATCGCAACATTTGATGTTTCTTCGGATAGTGATGTTAATAATGTTTTGTCTTCATTAAAAGCAACAAACTTTAAATATGTTAATAAATTAGGGGAGAATACATTATCAGATGCTTCTTTTGGTGTTGATTTAGAAAATGAGAAAGATAATATAGAAAATAAAGATAATATTATTAATCCAAGTACATTTAGAGATAATTATTATTTAGTAATTGGAATTTTAATTGTAGGGTTAATTTGCTTTATTCAAATGAAAAGTAAGACTAAAAGAAAGTTATAGAATTAAAAAAGTAAGTTAGAAATTTTTGATAGATGGTTTAAGAAAATCAAATAGAAATTTCTAGTTTTTTTGTTTTGATTTGTTATTTTTATGTTATACTTTATTTATAATATGAGGTGGTGTAGAATGAAAAAGGTTTTGAAAGATAGTAGGCTTTTAATAATTATATTATTTGTATTGTTAACTTTACCTTTTGGTGTGGAGGCAAAACAAAGTAATACTTTTTTTCATGAAGGTTCTCTTTATAGTGGTGAACTTATAAGTGGAGATACAATTTTAATTAGTGATTTTAAAAATTATATTCCTGTTGAAAAACAAGATTTTAATTTTTATAACGAAGATAAAATAATTAACTTTGAATATTATATAATTGATAGTGTTGATTCTAACGGGAACATTAAGTATAAAAAATATGATTTCACAAATTCTGATAGAAGTGTTTGGTATCCAGATGGAATAACATTTTATACTACAAGTGGAAATGCTTATGATGATTATCCTTATACTCTTACATCTGATTTTTTTAATTCATGTAAGAGTAATAGAGGCGATAGTGGATATGATAGTTTTATTTCTGGTAATTATTGTAATGTGATGTTACCTGCTGTAAAGGGAAAAATATCGAGATGGAAATTTGATAGTTTTAAATATGGTGATAAGAAGAAAATTGATATGTGCAAGTATAGTTATATTCTTGAATCTTATTATTCTTCATGTGGTAAAACTGATAGTGAAACTACTGGTACATATATTGGCACATATGAATATTATACTTCATATGTTTATAAATTCTATGAAATTCCTGATGATAAACCTGAATTAAAAGTTATATGTGATAGTAATAAGTTAACTGCTGGACAAACCACTAAGTGTAAAGCTAATATTTCATATAAGTATGGTTTAAGTAATGTATTATTTAATATTACTAGTGATAAATTAAAAATAAGTAATCTTCAGATTGATGATTATAATTGGGGAAATACATTGACTCCAAAAGAAATTGACAACGGTTACTCAATGAATTTTGCTTTTGACCACCTTATTGATGCTTTTAAATATAATCCTGATATCGCAACATTTGAAGTTTCTTCAGATAGTGATGTAAATAATGTTTTAGCTGCATTAAAAGCAACAAATTTTAGATATGTTAATAAATTAGGAGAGAATACATTATCAGATGTTGATTTAGATTTTGATTTAGAAAATAAGAAAGATAATATAGAAAATAAAGATAATATTATTAATCCAAGTACATTTAGAAATAATTATTATTTAGTAATTGGAATTTTAATTGTAGGATTAATTTGCTTTATTCAAATGAAAAGTAAGGCTAAAAGAAAGTTATAGAATTAAAAAAATAAGTTAGAAATTTTTAGATGTTATTTGGAAAACAAAAAAGAAAAATTTGAAAGTTGGAAAGATTCAACCAAATAAAATTAGAAAGCTTGATTTCTAATTTTTTCTTTTGCTTTGTTAATTTTATGTTATACTTTTATATAAGGTAGGTGTGTTTAATATGAATAATTTTTTTAAAAAATGTTGGGTAATAATACTTATATTGTTTATATCTTTTCTTTTACCTTTTAATGTAGAAGCAAAAGGATTTTATGGTTCAGTTCAAGAGGAGGATTTTGATGAGAATGAACTTATTAGTGGGGATGATGTTCATCTCTATAAATATATTCCTGTTGATGGTCAAGATTTTGAAGTATATAATGGGCGTAAAATTGCAAATTTTGAATATTATATAATTGATAGTATTGATTCTAAGGGAAATATAAAATATAAGGAATATGATTTTTCAAAGGCTAGCAAGAATGTTTGGTATCCTGATGGATATGTATTTCGTGGTCATAGTGGTCAACCACTAGATGTTTCTGGAAAATCATTATTAGAGAGTTTTAATTCATGTCAAAAAAATAATATTTATGAAGAGTATTATGGATCATGTAATATTGTTTTACCGGCTATAAATGGAAAAATATCTAGATGGAAATTTGATAGTATAAAATACGGGGATAAAAAGAATACTGATTTGTGTAGAAGCACTTCTAGGGGTTATTATTATATAGGTGGATGTGATTTTTCTTCCCCAGAGTATTTTGGTACATATGAGTTTTATTCATCTTATGTTTATAAATTCTATGAGGTTCCTGATGAAAAGCCACAATTAAAAGTTACATGTGATGATAATAAATTATCTAAAGGTGAGGTAATTAAATGTAAAGCTAATTTTTCTTATAAATATATGTTAAGAGATGTAGCATTTAATATTACTAGTGATAAATTAAAAATAAGTAATCTTAATACATGGATTTCAAATGAAATTGACAATGGTTACTCAATGCATTTTGTTTTTGATGACCCTGTTGATGCTTTTAAAGATAATCCTGTAATTGCAACATTTGATGTTTCTTCAGATGGTGATGTGAATAATGTTTTAGCTGCATTAAAGAGAACACATTTTAGATATATTGATAAATTAGGGGAAAATACGTTACCTGATTCTTCCTTTGATGTTGATTTAGAAAATAAGAAGGATAATATAGTAAATAAGGATAATATAGAAAATAAAGATAATATTATTAATCCAAGTACATTTAGAGATAATTATTATTTAGTAATTGGAATTTTAATTGTAGGGTTAATTTGCTTTATTCAAATGAAAAGTAAGACTAAAAGAAAGTTATAGAATTAAAAAAGTAAGTTAGAAATTTTTGATAGATGGTTTAAGAAAATCAAATAGAAATTTCTAGTTTTTTTGTTTTGATTTGTTATTTTTATGTTATACTTTATTTATAATATGAGGTGGTGTAGAATGAAAAAGGTTTTGAAAGATAGTAGGCTTTTAATAATTATATTATTTGTATTGTTAACTTTACCTTTTGGTGTGGAGGCAAAACAAAGTAATACTTTTTTTCATGAAGGTTCTCTTTATAGTGGTGAACTTATAAGTGGAGATACAATTTTAATTAGTGATTTTAAAAATTATATTCCTGTTGAAAAACAAGATTTTAATTTTTATAACGAAGATAAAATAATTAACTTTGAATATTATATAATTGATAGTGTTGATTCTAACGGGAACATTAAGTATAAAAAATATGATTTCACAAATTCTGATAGAAGTGTTTGGTATCCAGATGGAATAACATTTTATACTACAAGTGGAAATGCTTATGATGATTATCCTTATACTCTTACATCTGATTTTTTTAATTCATGTAAGAGTAATAGAGGCGATAGTGGATATGATAGTTTTATTTCTGGTAATTATTGTAATGTGATGTTACCTGCTGTAAAGGGAAAAATATCGAGATGGAAATTTGATAGTTTTAAATATGGTGATAAGAAGAAAATTGATATGTGCAAGTATAGTTATATTCTTGAATCTTATTATTCTTCATGTGGTAAAACTGATAGTGAAACTACTGGTACATATATTGGCACATATGAATATTATACTTCATATGTTTATAAATTCTATGAAATTCCTGATGATAAACCTGAATTAAAAGTTATATGTGATAGTAATAAGTTAACTGCTGGACAAACCACTAAGTGTAAAGCTAATATTTCATATAAGTATGGTTTAAGTAATGTATTATTTAATATTACTAGTGATAAATTAAAAATAAGTAATCTTCAGATTGATGATTATAATTGGGGAAATACATTGACTCCAAAAGAAATTGACAACGGTTACTCAATGAATTTTGCTTTTGACCACCTTATTGATGCTTTTAAATATAATCCTGATATCGCAACATTTGAAGTTTCTTCAGATAGTGATGTAAATAATGTTTTAGCTGCATTAAAAGCAACAAATTTTAGATATGTTAATAAATTAGGAGAGAATACATTATCAGATGTTGATTTAGATTTTGATTTAGAAAATAAGAAAGATAATATAGAAAATAAAGATAATATTATTAATCCAAGTACATTTAGAAATAATTATTATTTAGTAATTGGAATTTTAATTGTAGGATTAATTTGCTTTATTCAAATGAAAAGTAAGGCTAAAAGTAAATAGTTTTGAATCATATGCTTTGGCGTATGATTTTTTTAGGAGGTTCAAGATGGTAGATGTTATGTTTGTTGCATCAACAGGAGGGCATTTAGCAGAAATATTAAAAATACAAAAATTATTTGATAAATATAAATATATTTTAGTTACTGAGAAAAATTCAATTTCTTTAAAACTTAAAAGTAAATATAATATAGAGTTTTTAATGTTAGGAAGTAAAATAAATATTATTAGATATATTCCTGTTTGCTTTATAAATATTATTAAGTCTATTTTTCTTTATTTTAAGTATAGGCCAAGAGTAATTTATACAACTGGTGCACATACGTGTGTTCCTTTATGTTTTATTGGGCATTTATTTAAGACAAAAATTATATTTATAGAAGTGTATGATAGAATAGATAATCCATCTTTGACTGCTAAAATAATATATAAAATTTCTGATACTTTTGTAGTTCAACATAAAGAGATGTTAAAAGTATTTCCTAAAGCTAAATATATAGGTGGTGTATATTAGTGATATTTGTAACTGTAGGTACACAAAAAATTAAATTTACAAGATTATTTAAATATTTAGAAAATATTACAGATGAAAAAGTTATTATTCAAAGTGGATTTAATGAAGTTAAAGTAAAAGATAATTATGAAATATATAAAAATATTCCTTTTTATGATATGAAAAAATATATTGATAATTGTGATATTTTAATAACTCATGGTGGTCCAGATAATATATTTTATGCTTTATCAAAGAAAAAGAAAGTTATTGTTGTACCAAGACAAAGAAAGTATAGGGAACATATAAATGATCATCAGTTGTATTTTGCAAATTATTTAGATAAAAATAATTATTGTTATGTGGCAAGGAATGAAGAAGAATTTATTAATTGTTTAAATTCTAATAATAAGAGAAAAATATTTAAGTCTAATACTGATAGATTTATAAAAAGAGTTGAAAAAGAAATTGATAAATTATTGGAGGATGTATGAAAAAAGATAGCTTATTTATGATATTTATGTATATATATTTGATTGTTTTATTATTTTTTTCAACTAGTTCTAATATTATAAATGTTTTAAGTACAATATTTTTAATTATTAATATTATTTATTTGTTTATAAATAAAGTGAAATTAGATAGAAAAGATGTGTTACTTTTATTATTACCATTAGCTTATTTACTTATAGTAATATTTAGACTTAATAAAATGGCATTTGAGGATAATTTGTATGCAATTATATGTAATGCGTCTATTGCATTTACAATGATTAATTTTAGAAGAGTTATTGATAAGAATAAGGTTAATAATCTTTTATTTGTATTACAGATAATTACAATGATTTCATTTATAATTAGTTTTGTTTTATATCAAAATGAAGATTTCTTTTTTAATATTGGGATGTTATCTCCTTTTACAGATACATATTATAACAGTATAGATAGATATTATGGATTATTGTGTTATTGTAATGCATCTGCTGTATTATTTTTAATTAGTATGTTTATTTCATTATTAAAAGATGATAAGAAGATATTGGATTATTTATTTTTATATATAAGTTTTATTGGTTTTAGTTATACTTTTTCTAAAATGATTAATATATGTTTTATAGTGGTATTATTAGTTTATATAGTTTATTGTTTTGTGTATAAAAAGTATGATAAAGCAAAATTAATTATTTGGGATGTTATTTCAATATTAATACCAGTTTGTTTATCTATTACTACTTATAGAATATATTTAATTAATTATAATTTAATTGAGTTTTTTACTAATAATTTAATTATTTTTATTGTTTATTATTTATTAATTACATATGTTTTTAAAAATAAATGTGTAAAGTTAGTTAGTTCAATATTAATAATTTGTATACTTAGTTTTTTATTATTTAAACCTGTTAGTATACCATTAAAAATAAATAATGTTTATCATACAAAGCATACTAGTGATAATTATTATATTACTGAATTTATTCTTGAAGATGCACGAGAATATACAATTAAAATTGATTATGAGGTTTTAAGTGGAGATGTACATTTTGTATTGGAAAAAGCATTTGTTAAGAATAATAAGTTTGATTCATTTGATTATATTAGTATTAATGATGAATTTAATATTACTGGTAGTAGTGATGCGGAGTATTATTTATTAAGTATAAGAGGACTTGATGAAAATACAAGTGTCAAAATAAATAAAATTACAGTTAATGGTAAGGAACAAGCTATAAATACTCTTCTTGTTCCATATCAAATAACAAGACAATTAGAACTTACTAAGTATGATATGGAAAGTGTTAGTTATAGGTTTGATTTTTATAAAGATTCTTTAAAATATTTAAAGAAGAGTCATTATATATTTGGTGGAGGAGTAGATACTTTTAAATATTATAGATTAACTGCTAAGGATAATAAATATAATGAAGTTAATCCTCATAGTATATTATTTGAATATTGGTTGGATGTTGGTATTGTTGGATTAATATATTTATTATTTATATATTTTTATGGAATATATTTGATATTTAAAAATAGAAAGAATAGTAAAAATTTAATTTATTTTTCTTTATTTGTGATTGTTTGTATGTTTTCAGTATTGGATTTTTACATGCATATATATGGAATGAGATTATTAATGCTTTTGTTTTATATAATTTTAATTTGTGTTGATGAAAGAAAAATTATTGAGGAACAACTTTAATTTTAATTTGCCTTTTGTTCTTAGTGATTATATACTATGTATATAAGATTGTAGTTTTTAGGTGGTATTTATGAAAACGCAAAGAGCTGGTTATATTTTAGAAGTTACTGACTATAATAAAGATAGAAATACCTATCATTGTGAAGTGAAACTTCCAATGGAATTAGGATGGTTTAATAATGTTAAATTGTTAATTCATGATGGAGAAAAAATTAATTATAGAAACTTTACTCATAAAGAGAATAAGGATGGTTATGCTGTATTTGAAAGAGATGTTACTTTAGGTACATATGCTATATATAGATTTTGTTTTTCTTATGATGTAAATGGTAAGACTTATTATTTTAATAAGAGTGGGGTAAACAATAATGCTTTCTTGATTGATGATTGTTTTAAACTTAATGTTAATTTTAAAGTTCCAGAGTGGGCTCAAGGAAAAATAATGTATCATATATTTGTGGATAGATTTAACAAAAGTAAAGATAATAAGTTACAAGAAATGCCTAGACGTGTTATTCATGATAACTGGAATGAAGAAATGCATTTGGGGCCTGAGAAAGAAACAAGTAAAATTTATGGAAAAGAAATTTGGAATATTGATTTTTATGGAGGAAATTTAAAGGGAATTACTGAGAAACTTGATTATATAAAGTCTCTTGGAGTGTCAATTTTATATTTGAGTCCAATTGTTCATAGTCAATCTAATCATAGATATGACACAGCAGATTATGAAAATGTAGATCCATATGCTGGGTGTAATGATGATTTAAAAGTACTATGTGATGAAGCACACAAAAGAGGAATGAAAGTTGTTCTTGATGCTGTTTTTAATCATACAGGAAATGACAGTAAATATTTTGATGAGTATAAGTCTTTTGGTGGAGAAGGGGCATATAATAATCCTATGTCTAAGTACTCTAATTTTTATAAAAGACATTATGAAAATGGTAAAATTTATTATGATTATTGGTGGGGATTTGAAAATTTACCAGAATGTGATTGTGAGTCAAAAGAGTGGCAAGAATATATTACTGGTGTTGGTGGAGTAATTGACAAGTGGTTTGATTTAGGAATAGATGGTTTAAGACTAGATGTTGCGGATGAATTAAGTGATGAATTTATTGAAAAAATAAGAATTGCGGTAAAAAGAAATAAAGTAGATGGATTTATAATGGGAGAAGTGTGGAAAAATCCTATGAGAATGGGAAGAGGATATATTTCTTCTGGAAAATGTATGGATACTGTGATGAATTATCCTTTGATTGACGCATTACTTAGATATTATAAATATGCGGATTGTAATAAACTAGATTATATTATAAGAGACATATTAAGAGAATATCCGGAAGAGACAATTAATTCTTTAATGAACTTTACTTCGACACATGATATTTCTAGAGCAATTAATTATTTTACTGACGAAAATGAATTTAATGAATATGCAGAATGGGCATGGGATTTAAAAAATAATGATTTGGACTATTTGAAAAATAAAAAATTATCTAAAGAAGAATATGAAAAAGCAAAAGAAAAATATAAATCCTATTTATTTGCATTATATTTTTTACCGGGAAATGTTTCTATTTTTTATGGAGATGAAGTAGGTGTTGATGGATATGGAAATTTACTAAATAGAAAGACTTATCCATGGGGAATGGAAGATAAAGATTTACTGGAATATTTTAAAAAACTTGGAAAAGACAGAAATGATGAGATTTTTTTGGAGACAGCAGATTTAAAAATAAGAAATATAAATAGAGATTACTTTTCATATGAAAGAATTGGGCTAAATGATAAGATGCTTGTTATTACAAATAGAAGTGGTAAGGAAGGTAGAATATTAATACCTCCAGAATATAATGATAAAAAAGCTAAAATTTATACTTTAAATAAATCAACTAAAGATATAATTACACCATATGGTGCGATAGCAATAAAGAAGGCTTGTTAGTTTTCTTTATTTTTTTGTATAATAATAAAGAGGTGAAAATATGAATGAGATTAAGTGTCCAAATTGTGGAACTGTATTTAAAATAGATGAGAATGAATATCAATCAATTGTAAAACAAATTAGAGATAAGGAATTTGAAAAGGAAATTACTTTAAGAGATAAACAACATGAGTTGGATAAAGAAAATTCAATTAAACTACATGGAGCAGAACTTGAAAAAGAGTATACAGAAAAATTAAATGAAAAGAATAGTGAAATTAAAGATTTAAAAAATAGACTGGATAATAATTCATTAGAAATAAAGAGTAAATTAGATAAAGATTATACAGAAAGATTAACTGATAAAGATAAAGAAATAGCTGAATTAAAGAATAAGATTTCTTTGATGGAAGCACATGAAGAATTAAATTTAAAAAATGCTGTTAGTGAAAAGGAAAAAGAGATTGATAATTTAAATAATAAATTAGAAATTGGTAAAAATGAGTTTTTATTAAAAGAAAAAAGCTTAGTTGAAAGTTATGAGGAAAAAATAAAGAATAAGGATGAGCAAATTGCTTATTATAAAGATTTTAAGGCTAGACAATCAACTAAAATGATAGGTGAGTCTTTGGAACAACATTGTAATAATGAATTTAATAGAATTAGACCTATACTTAAAAATGTTTATTTTGAGAAGGATAATGATGCGAGGACTGGTTCTAAGGGAGATTTTATTTTTAGAGAAAGTGATGACGACGGAACAGAAGTTATTTCAATTATGTTCGAGATGAAGAATGAGGCGGATGAGACTGCATCTAAACATAAGAATGAAGATTTCTTCAAAGAACTTGATAAAGATAGAAGAGAAAAGAATTGTGAGTATGCTGTTTTAGTATCTCTTTTGGAAATAGATAATGATTACTATAATACCGGTATTGTTGATGTTTCTCATAAATATCCTAAGATGTATGTTATTAGACCACAATTTTTTATTCCAATTATAACGCTACTTAGAGGTGCTGCAATGAACTCTTTAAGTTATAAAAAAGAATTAGAAATTGTTCAAAATCAAAATATTGATATATCTCATTTTGAAGAGAATATGAATAATTTTAAAGAGGGATTTGCAAGAAATTATCGACTTGCTTCAGAGAAATTTAAGAAAGCAATAGATGAAATTGATAAGACAATAGATCATTTACAAAAGACAAAAGATGCTTTACTTTCAAGTGAAAATAATTTAAGACTAGCAAATAATAAAGCAGAAGATTTAACAATAAAAAAATTGACTCATGGAAGTGAAACAATGGCTAAAATGTTTGATGAGTTAAATAAAAACAGTGATAATTAATATGAATAAATTTAGTTTAAATGTATATAATATAAATAATTAGCACTTTCACTTGACAAGTGCTAATATAAGTGGTACTATTATAACTGTAAGGGAGATAGATAATGATCCCTAGGTATTAATAAGTATATTAATATATGAAAGGAAGCTGATGTATATGATGTTAATGCCAAAGAATAATTTAGATTTATTTGATGATATTTTTGGAGGAAACTTTTTAAGTAAAGTTGATAATAATATGATGAGAACAGATATTAGAGAAAGTGAGAATGATTATCTAATAGATGTTGATTTACCTGGATATGATAAAGATAATATTAAAGTTGATGTTACTAATGGATACTTAAATATTAATGCTAAGGTATCTAGTGAAGATGATGATAAGGAACACGGAAAATATGTAAGACGTGAAAGATATTATGGAGAATGTTCAAGAAGTTTTTATATTGGAGATGATATTAAAACTGAAGATGTTAAAGCATCATTTAAGAATGGTATTTTAACTTTGAATATTCCTAAGAAAACATTAGAAGATAAAGAATCTGAAAAGAATTATATTTCTATAGATTAATTATTTACTGTTTAGGCAACCAATTGGTTGCTTTTTTTCTGGCTTTTTTCTTTGATTTGTGTTATAATATGGGCGTTTGGGGGATTTATGGATAGATATGATGTTAGTAAATATAACTTATTGGAGTTATTGTACGATGAATTAAAGGAAAAAGGAAAAGATTGGACTACAAAAGAAAAGTGTGATTATGTTTATATTAGAATGTGCCAGTTATTTAATTTTAATGAAATATGGGCATATACTTCTAATAATGAGTTGAGTAATATGATATTTGATAAAAAGTTTGATATTACTAATATTGATAGTAGAAAAATTGTATGCAATGGTTTTAGTCATGCTTTTTGTGATCTTTTGTCTTATTTGCCTGATTTATATGAAGACTTTGATGATATTGAACTTTTAGGTAATTTGGGTCATGTATATTCAATGGTTAATTTTAAAAATGAAGGTCCTTTTTATTATGATCCTATTGGACAGACTAATGACTTTTTGAATGTAAAAAAGAAATTTCCAATTGAAGGGATTATTTATTGTGGTTCGGCTATGGATGATGGTGAAATATATCAGGAAAGAAGCTATAGAAAAATTGGATATAGACCTGAAGGTCTTGATGAATTAAGACAAGTTAGTAGTAAATTACAAGGTTCTTTTGCTTCGGCTGATGAATATTTTAAAGAACTGGTTGGATTGTCAGACTTTACTGGACTTGGTATGTATGAAGTTAATAATTTGCTTAATAAGCAAACAAAAGATGCGCTTGGTATGAATTTACCTGAGTTTGATATTCGTTTGGATAAACTTGAAGAGAGTAAAGGGCATATAAGCTTTTTATATGAAGTTGGTGATGATGCTGTATACAGAGAAGATGAAGATGACAATGGAGTTAAAATATATAGAATTAGATAGTAAAATATGATATTATTTTTATTGATTGGGAGTGATATAAGTGATAGAAGTTTTAGAAAATGAAAAGGTAAGAATTGATAATTATTTATCTGATAAGTTAGATATTTCACGTAGTAAAGTTCAAAAGCTTATAAAAGATGGTAATGTTTTAGTAAATGGACAGAGTGTTAATGTTAGTTATAAGGTTAAGATTGGTGATGTTATTGAATATAGTCTTGATTTAAATGAGGACACTGATATTACTCCTGAGGATATTCCTATTGATATTGTTTATGAAGATGATGATTTATTAGTTATTAATAAAGCAAGTGGTATGGTTGTACATCCTGCTCCTGGGCATTATACTGGTACATTAGTTAATGCACTTCTTTATAGATTTAATTTAAATAGTGGTGAGGCAAATAGACCTGGTATTGTACATAGATTAGATAAAGATACAAGTGGACTTATGTTAGTTGCGAAGAATGAGTTTATTCATGAAAAGTTAAGTGAGATGATTGGTAAGAAAGATGTTGAGAGAAAATATTTAGCGATTGTTGATGGATTAATTAAGCATGATACAGGTACTATAGATGCACCTATTGGAAGAGATACTAATAATAGACAGAAAATGGCGGTTACTGATGTTAATGGAAAAGATTCTATAACTCATTTTAAAGTTTTAGAAAGATTTGATAATAATACTTTTATAGAGTGTATATTGGAAACTGGTAGAACTCATCAGATAAGAGTGCATATGAATTATATAGGTTATCCTATTAATAATGATCCTTTGTATGGTAGGGGAAAAGCTACTGAGTTTGGACAGATGTTACATTCATACAGTATTAAATTTAATCATCCAAGAACTGGTAAGGAGTTAAGTTTTAGAGTTGACCCTCCGAAAGAGTTTATGGATAAGTTGAATGAATTAAGAGGAGAATAAGAGGTAAACTTATGTTGTTTGTCTTTTTTTATGGTAAAATACTTTTAGGTAGGTAGATAATATGTTTGAAAATGTTTTTAATCCATTTAGAGAAACTGCTTTTTTAAAGGAAGATAGTACTATGGATACTGATCTTGTTAAATTAAAAGAAATTAGAGATAAAGTTAAGAATAAGAGTGAAATAGATAAAGATATAAAATTAATTGAACTTGGAGTTAAAGGTGAAGCTGAGATTGCATTTGAATTAAAGAATGCTAATTTAGGATTAGTTGTATTAAGAGATATTACTTTAGAGTTTCAAGGAAATAAGGCACAGATTGATTATGTTATTGTAAGTAAAGGTTTTACTTATTTTGTAGAGTGTAAAAATTTAATTGGTAACATTTATATTGATAATAATGGACAATTCACAAGAGAATACAATTACAATGGTAAAAAGATAAAAGAGGGAATATATTCTCCTTATACACAAGCTGTTAGACATAAAGAAATTTTTAGAAATATTTGGTTAAATTCTCATAATTCTTTTGTTAAACTTCTAGTAGGATCTAGTTTTGATAATAATTGGTATAAACCGTTGGTAGTACTTTCAAATTCAAAAGCTTTACTTTATGATAAATACGCACCTAAGAATATAAGAGATTGTACTATTAGAGTAGATCAGTTAGTAAGTTATATTGAAAAGGATTTATCTAATTATGACAAGGATTTATTAGCTAATAAAAAAAGAATGTATAGTTTGGCACAGTCATTTTTAGATTTAAATGTAACAAATAATACAAGTTTTGCTAGTAAATATATAAATGAATTAGAAAGTAGTGATAATGCTACTTTAGAAGTGAAAGCTGTTGTTAATGATCCTTCTAAAGATGAATTAAAAAGTAAGCTAACTGATTATAGAAAAAATAAGTCTTTGAAAATGAACGTTCCTGCATATTATATATTTACAAATGATGAGTATGATAAAATAATTGAGTTAAGACCTAAGACAATAGAGGAGTTAGGTAAGATAATTAGTCCTATAAAAGTTAAATGTCATGGGCAAGAGATTATTGATTTGATTAATAAAAATAATTAATTATATAAGCTATTTTTAAGCTATTTTGTTTGGTGAATTTTTTAGTGCTTTTTACATAATTAGAAGTAATGATTATATTTTTCTTTAATAATATATGTTACAGAGCTTTATCTTACTTGTGTAGGTTAAACGACACTAATACTGATAATATTGACTTTTCCATTTGTTTATGCTATAATTAAGACACTTATTACAAATGGGAAGTTTCTTACTTAAAAATTGCAAAGTATGGGGTTTGGTTGTATACTTTATATTGAGTATACATTGTAAGGGTGATTCGGATGAATTTTATATTGTTTTTGAGAAAATATTTTTGATTAATGCATGGTGTATTTTAATTGTGTGTTATTTCAAAAATATTTTTTGTTTTATTGGGGGAAAATATGAGTAGTAAGAGAAAAATATCTTTAATTTATAGAATTATAATTGTTATAGTTACTAGTGTTTCTTTGTTTGTAAACTTTAAATTGATGACTTTTAGATTAGGAATACTTTATTTTACTAATTTAAGTAATTTATTTTGTTTATTATATTTCTTAGTATTGGTTATTGAAATGATTTTAGGCAAGGATAAAGAAAGTTCACTTCATTATATTGTTAAGGGTATGGTTACTATGTGTATTACTTTAACAATGGTTGTTTATAATTTTATTCTAGCAGGTGATTCAGGTATATTTAAAAATCATATGCTTGAATGTAATTTAGTACATTTAGTTGTTCCAATAATGGTAATATTTGATTATATATTGTTTGGTAAAAAAGGTAATTTAAAGAAAGAGTATGTAATATATTGGTGCTTAGGATTATTTGGATATCAAGTATTTGTAATGATTTATTCGTTACTCGGAGGTACTTTTGCAGGTGGTGCTAGTTATCCATACTTTTATATGAATACTGAAAAATATGGAGTGTTTGGAGTATTTATAAATACTCTAGTTATTTTAATTATTTATGTATTGTATGGTTTGTTAATACAGAAATTAGATAATTTAGTTGGTAATAGAAAAAATAATAAATTAAAAGATGATGATTTAAATAATAAAGATGAAGAAATAATATAGTAGAGATTGAGGGGATTTGTTATGAGTAATATTAAGAATTTAGAAGTTAATTATGATATGTTAAGTGATGAAAAGAAACGTGATTTGTATTTAAGAAAACTAGCAACAGGTGAAATTCAAGGACCACCTACAGGAAAACCATCACAAGATAAGCCTTGGTTGAAATATTATAGCGAGGAGTCTATTGTTTCTGATGATATAATAAATTTGTCTATTGCAGAAAGAATGATTAGTTCCGCTAAAAAATTCGATGGACAAAATGCTTTGAAATATATCAATTCAAATATAAAATATTCAGATACTATAAAAAAAGGGATGGATATAGCTAAGTCATTAAAAGCACTAGGAGTGAAAAAGGGTGATTATGTTACTGTTTGTTTACCTTGTGTACCAGAATTTGGTTATTTTCTATTCGCAATTAATTTATTAGGTGCGAAATCAAATTGGCTTGATTTTAGATCTGGTCGTGATGAATTAGTTGAATTTATGAATGATATGAATTCACAAGTAATAATTACATTTGATGGAGTTTGTGATAAAGTTAATTCTGCTATAAAAATACATAATAATACTTCAAATAATAAGATTGAAAAAGTTGTAAAAGTTTCTCCATCAGACTCTTTACCATTTCCTTTATCAACGGCCTTGAATGTAAAAAAATATTTAGCAAGTTTTTCAAAAGGAAGTTCTGACATAAGAGAATTAGAAATCAATTATAATAGATTCCTTAAATTAGGAAAAAACATTTCTCATATAGAGCCAGTAAAATTCGGTAAAGATGAAAGTGCTGTAATCGTATATACCGGTGGAACCACAGGAAAAGGAAAAGGTGTTGAACTTACTAATGAAAATTTTAATGCTGTTGTTAATGGGTATGAAAATAGTTCTATAAATTTTAAAGCAGGAGAAAGTTTTTTACATTTTTTACCACCTTGGACTGCATATGGCACTGTTATTTTTTATCTTTCATATATAGAAGGTTTGAAATGTATTCTAATTCCACAGCTTGATCCTTCAACATATGATAAGTTAATTTTAAAGGAAAAACCTAATCATACAACAGGAATACCAAAGAACTTAGAAATTTTGGTAAATAGCAAATTTATAAAATGTGACACAGATTTGTCTTTTTTTAAAACTGCAGCGGTTGGTGCAGATACTATGAATATAAATCTTGAAAAAAAATCTAATAAATTTTTAGCAGCACATAATAGTGAAGCAAATATTATTAAAGGTTATGGAATGACTGAAGGATGTGCTACTATTGCTACAACATCTAATTCAGTTAATAAAGTTGGAAGTGTTGGTATACCTATGATTAGAAATAATATATCTGTGTTTGATACCGAAAGTCATGAAGAATTGCCATATGGTAAAATTGGTGAGTTGTGTTTTAATGGAGCATCTATGATGAAACAATATTATAATAATTTTGATGCTACAAATTCAGCTATCGTAAGGCATGCCGATGGAACAAAATGGTTTCATACTGGTGATTTAGGGTATATTGATTCAGATGGTTTTATTTATGTTGTTGACAGAATTAAAAGGATGTTTGTACGTTCTGGATTTAAATTGTTCTCAAGTGAAATTGAAAATGCTGTTTGCAGTCATCCGGCAGTAAAACTATGTGCAGCTGTAGGAGTTGAGAACGAATTTGAAGGAAGTATTCCCGTTGTAAATATTGTTTTAAAAGAAGATACTGATGTTGAAAATATAAATTCAGTTATTGATGAGATAAATGAAATTTGCAAAAATAAATTATATGAGTATTATTTTCCTTTGAATTATAGAATTGTAAATGAAATTCCATATACCAAAAATGGAAAAGTTGATTTTATGAAACTAAAATCTGATTCATCTGAGTTTATGTCTAATAAAGTAAAGATAAAAAAATAAACTAGACTATTCTTTTGATAGTATAAGAATAATAAAAAATTATTTTTATACTTTTTTTATGATATAATGTTTATGTAATATGATTGTATGATATAGTTAAGCATCGTTTATAAATGCATTGAATTTGGAGGTATAATATGTTTAGTGGACTTTCTTTTATTATTTGTGGTTTTCTGATAAATTTTGTTATTTTATTTTCGTTTTTTTCAAAAAAAAGAATAAAAAGTAATGAAACAAATATCTTTTCGTGTTTAATAATTTGCAACTTAATAGGTTTATTTATTGAATTTTTTTGTAATTTACTTGCAAAAAGTGGTTTAGAACCTGGCTTTTTTGGTATTTTTATTACTAAAAGTTATTTAATGTACTTAATAATTTGGCTTTTATTTTTTTCTATATATATTTCAATTATTACTTTAAAATCATATGAAAAAAATAAAATGAAAGTTTATTGTGTATGTTTAGCTGTTTTCTTAATCTCTCTATTTGTGATGATTTTATTACCAATAAATTTTGTAAATGATGGTGTTAAAACATATGTTGATGGAGCCGCTCCTAAATTTACTTATTTTATTAGCATAATATTATTGCTTATTTGGGTATTTCAACTTATTTTTAATTTTAAAAATGTAAAGTTAAAAAAATGCTTACCTTTATTTTCTTTTATTATATTAGGATCAATCGTTATTTTTATACAATCTAGTAATCCTGGTTTACTTATGATGACTGCAATGGAGACATATATAATGCTTTTAATGTATCACACTATAGAAAATCCAGATGTTAAAATGATTCAAGAGTTGCAGGTTGCTCGTGAACAGGCTGATAAAGCTAATCGTGCTAAGACTGATTTCTTATCAAGTATGTCTCATGAGATTAGAACTCCTTTGAATGCTATAGTTGGATTTAGTGATTGTATAATGGATGCTGAAAGTTTGGGTGAGGCTAAAGAAAATGCTAAGGATATAGTAAATGCTTCACAAACTTTACTTGAAATCGTAAATGGAATTTTGGATATATCTAAGATTGAGGCTGGTAAGATTGAAATAATTAATTCAACATATAATGCTCGTGAAACATTTGAGGAACTTGCTAAATTAATTACTCCTAAGATGAATGAAAAGAGTCTAGACTTTACTTATTATATAGCTCCTGATATTCCTGATAATTTATATGGAGATCATGCTAATTTAAAGAAGGTAATTACAAATTTACTTAGTAATGCTAGTAAGTATACTGATAAAGGTTTTGTCAGATATGAAGTTAATTGTGTTAATACAAGTGATGTTTCAAAATTAATTATTTCTGTTGAAGATTCAGGTCGTGGAATTAAGAAAGAAAATATTGATAAAATGTTTACTAAGTTTCAAAGACTTGATGAAGATAGAAATACAACAATTGAGGGAACTGGTCTTGGTCTTGCTATTACTAAGCAGTTAGTTGAGTTAATGGGTGGTAAGATAATTGTTCATACTATATATGGTGAAGGTTCTAAGTTTACTGTTGTTGTTAATCAAAGGATTGATAAGAGTATTGTTAAACAATCTAAAAAGTATAAAACAACATTAGATTTACATGGAATTAGGATTTTACTTGTTGATGATACTTCTCTTAACTTAAAAGTTGCGACTAAACTTTTACAAAAATTTAATGCTGATATTGTTATTACTTGTGATAGTGGTTTTGCTTGTCTTGAAAAGATACAGCGTGGTGAGCAATATGATTTAATTTTACTTGATGATATGATGCCTAAAATGAGTGGTGTAGAAACACTTAAAAAGTTAAAAGAAATACCTGGGTTCAATACTCCAACAATTGCACTTACTGCTAATGCTATTACTGGTATGAGAGAAAAATATTTAGCAGATGGATTTGATGACTATTTAGCAAAACCAATTGATAAAGATCAATTAGTTCAAGTTATTAATCAAATTTTGGGTAGAAGCATTACAGAAGAAATTGATGTACCACAAATAACTTCTACTAGTGAATATAAAGTACCAATTAGAGATAATGTTGTAAGTGTTGCAGAGCTTCCTAAAGAAGAAAAAGATAAAATAATTCCAGTAGAAAGTAACATAGAAAATGAATTAGGTTCAAAACTTGATTTGTCTGAAAGAGGGGAAGATAATACTTTAGAATTGAAACCTGTTGAAGTTGACCATATTGAAGAAATAGAAACTTTAGAAGAAGATAGTAATTCTAAGGAAAATATAAAAACTGATTTAATTCCTGTTATGGACATTAATATAACTGAGCCACTTACCAAGGTTCAAGATATTGATTCTGGTGTTATTGATAATTTAAGTGATACAAATGTGGTTAAATATGATAGAAGTTATCTTGAAGATAATGGAGTTGATATTAATCATGCATTAGAACTTCTTGGTGATATGGATATGTATAATATGACTATTAATGATTTTATGGCTGAAGTCGAGTCTAAGTGGGCTAGAATTAATGATTATAAAAACACTAATAATATGCCTGATTATGCAATAGAGGTTCATTCTTTAAAGAGTGATTGTAAGTATTTAGGCTTTATGAGATTAGCTGATATTGCATATCAACATGAACTTAAAAGTAAAGAGAATGATTCAAGTTTTGTTAATGAACATTTTGATGAACTTACTAACGAATATAATAAAGTTTTAGAGATTGCAAAGAACTATACGGAGCATAATACTGTTGCTTCATAGATTCTTTGTAATCTTTTTTTCGAAATAAATAATTTTTTCCTAATAATATATTAGGAGGAAAAATTATGCAGAAACAATTTTATACATGTCGCTACGACGCAGCTTTTAAAGAAGTATTCATGAAAGAAGAAAATAAAGATTTACTAACTT
>OIYG01000087.1_pt1 | contig 97550 bp, 100 predicted proteins | sample 1587861 | NCBI WGS metagenome assembly OIYG01 (sample SAMN03283272) | human gut metagenome | biome: human-associated habitat; material: feces | host: Homo sapiens | place: Peru | collected 2012 | reverse complement strand
AAAAGAAAAGTAGATCACATTCTTTTTATGTGTCTACTTTTACTTTATCACTTCATTTATAATCTAACAGTTCCTTTTTCTTTGTCTAAATTATTTCCATCAAAATAATCTTTGGGTTTGTAGTCTTTAATTATTGCCACTATATTAGTTGGAAAAGATTTAACCATTTTATTATAATCTGTTATTATGTCATTGTAATATTTTCTTAGTCCAACTATTTCAGATTCAGATTCCATTAAATTTATATCTATTTTAACAATTTCTTTACAAGATTGTAATTTTGGATATTTTTCTTTAATAGAATGAAATTCATTAATGGCATCATATAGTCCCCTATCGAGTTCAAAGTTAGATAGTTTTTTTGACCTTAATTTTATAATTACATCCAAAACATCTTCACTTATATCTGTATTAGCTTTTATTATACCTATAGATTTGTTTAAAAGATCGAATCTTTTTCTTAATACTGCATCAATATTGACATCTGCTTCATTAATTCTTATTATGTAGTCTTGATAACGATTATAATTTGAAATTAATACTATTAATATTAAACAAACAACAATTATAACACATAAGACAACTATCACAGCATTCATAACATCACCTAACCATGAACATTATAACAAAAATTATAAAATGTATCAATATTTTTTAGCCTTTGGATGGATAAAATTGCTGCACGGTATTAATTTCTTCATCAAATTTGATAAAATCAACATATATCATAAGAAGTAAATACCAATTTCCTGTTTCTGGATCACTTAGTATTATATGATCTCTTCCAGATTGCTCTATTATACCTGTAAATATTCTATCTTTCCATTCCCCGGCGTCAGCAAATGATTGATATACAGAAACCTTTTTACCCTTGTTAACTCTAAGTATATTTTCTATGTATGATTGTTCATCTGGTATGTATTCTTGATAATCATTTTTCGGTGCAGTTGATTGATTTGGCACCTGCATTCCGTTTGAATATAATGGTAAATTAGAAAAATTATTATTATTTAAATATCCATTGTTCATAAAATCACCCTTTCTATAAAATATATTTAAAAATTAAAAAAAATATGCTATAATTAAGTTGGTGATTTAATGAAAGTTAGCATAGGAGTGTCTAATAGACATGTTCATTTAACTCTAGAACATCTTCACTTACTATTTGGGGAAGATTTTAAATTAGAGGTAAAAAACAACTTAACTCAGCCCGGCCAGTTTGCATCTACTTCAGTAGTTACCTTAAAAACTGAAAAGGGTACTATTGAAAATGTAAGAATATTAGGCCCTGTTAGAAATTATACACAAGTAGAAATAAGTAAAACTGATTCTTATAAATTAGGACTTAACCCACCAGTTAGAAATTCAGGTGATTTAACATCGAGTGAAGCAATAACTATAGTAGGTCCAAAAGGCGAAGTTAGTATAAAAGAAGGATGTATTATAGCGACACGTCATATTCATCTTACAAAAAAGCATCTAGATATGTATAATCTTTCTGGAAAAGATAAAGTAGATGTTAAACTATTTGGCGAAAAAGGTGGAATTATTAGTGATGTATATTTAAAGGTTAGTGAAGAAGCGTTTTTTGAGCTACATTTAGATACTGATGATGCTAACGCTCATTTGATAAAAAATGGTGATATAGGAGAAATTTTATGAAAAGAAAAAAATTAATGTTCTTATTTACATTTTTAGTTTTGTTTTTATGCGTTTCTAGCGTAAATGCATATACCTGCGAGTATGGCCCAGAATATGGCGGAACAGGTGATTTTAGTGCAAAATTTAATATAAGCTCAAGTTCGTCTTCACCCAAAGTTACTTATGATTTAGATAAAGGTTCTAACGATAACATTGAGAACTGGAGAGATTCAATTGGTAGCGATCAAATAAATGGCTTATTATTTCAGACTGCTAATAAATGTCCAGAGTATATAATATATATAGAACGATATAGTGGTATTGAAGCAGCTGGTTATTGCATTGGGGTTCCAACACAACGAATATATGTTTCAGGAGTTTTATCAACAACCGATGCATCAGGTAATTTGGTAGAAAAAGATTATCTTCAAAATACTAAAGATGCTATATGGAACCAAGTTTGTGTGACAGATCACGCAATTGCCTATTTGGTAAAGCAACCAGATAAAGAAAATCCTATTGAGAAAACTCCAACGTCGTGTACTCAATTTTCAAAATCTCCAACAAAGTCTTCATCAGAATGTGCTAATTCTACTGAAGCCGGATGTTATTCTTGTGAAAATAATCCTTATTTTGCCTGTATATGGAATGAGACAAAGAATGGTAATGGTTACTGCAATGTAGACAATCTGCAGTATATAAGATGTGGAGATGCTTTTGATGTTCCAAATGAAGTGCCTACTTTATTATCTATGGCAGTAAACTTATTAAAGATTGCAGTACCTATAATACTTATTGTAGTATCTGTAATAACACTTTTGAAAGCATTAGCTGCTTCAAAGGAAGACGAAATCAAAAAAGCACAATCATCACTTGTTAAAAAATTAATTATATCCGTATTAATATTCTTCGTTATATCAATAGTACAGTTTGTAATTTTAAAAGTTGCTGATGATGGAGAAGTAGGTAATCTAAGCGATTGTTTGTCTTGCCTTTTAAATAATGATTGCCAAGATAGTTTATATTATAAAAATATTGAGAATGGCATTAGTAGATGCTACTATGTAAATGGCGGGGAATTTTCTTGTTTTGAAGAAAACTGAGTTTGACAAAACAAATTTAATATGCTAACATTAAAGACGACTTATGGTTAGGTCGTCTTTTTTTGTATAGGTGATAATATGTCTAAAATAATTACTATTCCATCAAGTATGAATGAGATAAAAAAAACTAAAGATATAACAGATGGTTTTATTATAGGAATTAAAGGTTTATCTACTAATGTAAATTTTTATATAGAATATGATCATTTAGATATTCTTAGTAAACTATGTGATAAAGATATTTTTATTGCTTTAAATAAAAATATGCATAACGATGATTTAAAAAGAATAAAAGAATTATTAATTGAATTAGATAATTATAAAATTAAAGGAGTTTTATATTACGATGTAGCAATCTTAAACATTTATAGATCTTTAAAGTTAAAATATGATTTAGTTTGGGGTTGTGAACATTATGCTACAAATTATAATACAATTAATTATTGGCATAGTTTTGGTGTGAATTATACTTATTTATCTAGTGATATAACACTTTCAGAAATAATAGATATAACACATAACACTAATTCTAAATTAATGGTAAATTTATTTGGATATTTACCTATGTTTGTATCTAAGAGACATATTGTAAAAAATTATTTAAATTATTTTAATTTAAGTGATGAATCTGATACGAATTATATGGAAAAAGAAGGACATATTTATCCGATTATAGATGATGATATAGGAACTAGGGTGTACTCTTCTAATATACTAAATGGAATTAAATCAGCACCTTTACTTGATGTCGATTATATTGTTTTAAATAGTTTTGACATTGATATAGAAAATTTTGTTATTGTTATAAATTTATTTAAGGATGTAAATGAATTTAATGCTTTAGAATTTGAAGAAAAAATAAATTCTATGTTTACAAATACTGATAGAGGATTTTTAGACACTAAAACTATATATAGGGTGAAGAAAAATGAAAAATAAACCGGAATTATTAGCTCCTGCCGGAGATATTGAAAGACTTAAAGTAGCGCTTTTATATGGTGCAGATGCAGTATATATAGGTGGTCCATTATTAAACCTTAGAGCTAATGCTATAAATTTTACAATGGATGAAATAAAAGAAGCCGTTTCGTTTGCTCATTCTATGAATAAAAGAGTGTATGTTACTGTAAATATATTGTTACACAATGAAGAACTTGATAGTGTTTTAAGTTATTTAAAAGATTTAGAAAAGTGCCAGGTTGACGCTATTATTGTAAGTGATCCCTCTATAATAAAAGTTGCTTTAGATAATACTAATTTGGAAGTTCATTTATCAACCCAGGCATCTACGCTTAATATAGAAGCTGCAAGATTCTGGAAAGATCAAGGTGTAAGTAGAATTGTTCTTGGTAGAGAGCTAACTAAAAAAGAAATAAAAAATATTATAGATGAAGTAGATATAGAAATTGAAACATTTATTCATGGCGCGATGTGTGCTGGATATAGTGGCAGATGTGTAATGTCAAATTTTCTTACTCATAGAGATGCTAATAGAGGTGGATGCAGTCAAATATGCAGATGGGATTTTAGACTATTAGATAAGGATAAAAATGAGATAAAAGGAGAAATGCCGTTTACTTTTTGCTCGAAAGATTTGTCGTTACTTTCGTATTTACCTGATATGATAGACATAGGTATATCATCATTTAAAATAGAAGGAAGAATGCGTTCTACTTATTATATTGCTACTATTGTCTCAATATATCGAAAAGTTATTGACTTATATTGGAACAAAAAGGATAAGTATGAATATAATGTAGAGTATGAGCGTATATTAAGATCGTGTGCTAATAGAGATTCTGTGCCACAATTTTTTAATGGAAAATATGATGAATCATGTAGCTATTATAATGGTAGACAAGAAGTTTCTAATCAAGAATTTTTAGGTACAATATTAGAATACAATTCTGAAAACTGTTGTGCAGTAATAGAGCAGAGAAATTATTTTAAAGTTGGAGATGTTGTAGAAATATTTGGACCAAATCATGACATAATTGAATATAAATTTGATAAAATATATGATGAAGATAATAATTTAATAGATGTTGTAAGACACCCTAAACAAATAGTAAAAGTTACTATTAAATCAGGTGTAAATAGTGGTGACATGATTAGGATAAAAAATAATTTGACAAAATAAAAAATATGTAGTATTATTTTGTAGTCTTAAAAAATGAGGTGAACAAAATGTCAGAAAAAAAAGAATTATATTTAACCCAAGAAGGATTAGACGAAATAAAGAAAGAATTGGATGAATTGAAATTAGTTAAAAGACCAGAGGTTATATCAGCATTGAAAGATGCTAGAGCACAGGGAGATTTATCAGAAAATGCTGAGTATGATGCAGCGAGAACTGAACAAGCAATTGTTGAATCTAGAATAAAAGAGCTAGAGGTTATGTTAGAGCGTGCTGTAGTTATAACAAAGGTTGATACTAATGTTGTTTCAATAGGTACTAAAGTAACTCTTGAATATGTAGATGATGAAGAAAAAGAAGTATATTCAATAGTTGGTAGCAAAGAAGCAGATCCATTTTCAAACAAAATATCTAATGAATCTCCAATAGCTAAAGCTATAATGGGATTAAAAGTAGGTAGTGTTGTTTCAGTTGATAGTCCGAATGGAAAATATGATGTTAAAATTTTGGCTATAAATTAAAATATGTAGGTTGTATTAGGTTACGACCTTTTTTAATACTCAAAATGTAAAATTATTGTGAAATATGAACAAATGTATTGATATTTTCTTTAAGCAATAGTATACTTAAATTGGTTAATAAAGCAGAGGCTCAATAGTATAAATAATTAATTTAAATTTACTACTTTTGGTGTTTACACTTGTTATTTCCCATGCTATAATTAACTTAAGAATGGTAAGTGATATGATGAAAATATTTAGAAAAGCTATACTAATAGTTCACGGATTCGCAGGCGGAACTTATGATGAGGAAGAATTAGCTAATTTTCTTGAATTAAATAGAAATTTTGATGTTTTTCAATTTACTCTTCCAGGGCACGAAAAAAATTTAAGCAAGGCTAATCATTTAGACTGGATTAAAAAGAGTGAAGAAAAAATAGAATGGCTTATTCAAAATGGTTATAATAATATTTACGTAATAGGTCATAGTATGGGTGGAGTAATAGCTACTTATTTAGCTGTTAAGTACAAAGAAGTAAAAAAACTTGTTTTAGCAGCTCCAGCGTTTCAATATTTGAAAGTAATAAAAGAAAAAATCAATTTAATAGATTCGTTAAAAGCAACACCTAAAGTTGTCAAAACTTATGGCGGAGATGAAATAATAGCCAGACTATTAAAATTAGGCCCGGGTGCCGTTAAGGAATTTATGAATCTTACAAAAGAGTATTATGATTATCCAAATGAGGTAACTTGCCCATTACTTATAATTCAAGGTAAGAATGATAATTTAGTACCCTTATCTTCATCAAAGTATGTCTACGATTCTGCAAAGTCTGATTTTAAAAAACTGATTTATGTTGAATCTTTGACACACGATGTTTTTAGAGGTAAAGATAGTTATAATATTTATAAAATAGTTGAGAGATTTTTGAAGAAAAAAATTAATGCTAATGAGAAAGGAGTTTATGATATATGACAGAAGAAGAAGCAAGATGTGCACTTTTCAAATTACATCAGGAGTATATGAAGCACACTCCTAAAGAAAGATTAGAATTATATGACGACTATCAAAAAAATAGAGGTAAAATCAGGGATGAATTAATAAGATCAGTATCTGAAAAAAAGGAAGGAAAAGTTAAAGTGGCTTGATAAAATAATTAGTTATTTACTGATTATTTTATTTTTGATATAATAATACCTACGGGAGATGTAATATGAAGACGGATGATTTTGATTTTTATTTACCAGAAGAGTTAATAGCGCAAACTCCATTAGAAAAAAGAGACTCTTCTAAATTACTTGTACTCAATAAGAATACTGGAAACATTACTCATTCTAAATTTTCTAATATAATAGATTATTTAAACGAAGGTGATGTTTTAGTACTTAACGATACAAAAGTAATGCCAGCAAGACTTATGGGAGTCAAAGAAGATACAGGTGCTGTTGTTGAGGTTTTAATGCTTAAGGAAAATGGCAAGGATACTTGGGAAGTGTTAGCTAAACCTGCAAAAAGAATTAAAGAAGGTACTATAATAAATTTTTCTGATAAACTTAAAGCTAAATGCATTGAATTAAAAGATGAGGGAATAAGAGTTTTAGAATTTATTTATACAGGTATTTTTTATGAAATATTAGATGAATTAGGTGAAATGCCACTTCCACCTTATATACACGAAAAGTTAAAAGATAAAGATAGATATCAAACTGTATATGCTAAAAATATAGGTAGTGCTGCTGCGCCTACAGCAGGATTACATTTTACTAAAGAGCTTTTAGATAAAATAATAAAAAAGGGAATAAAGGTAGAGTATATTACATTACACGTTGGACTTGGAACTTTTAGACCGGTTAACGTGGAAGATGTTACTAAGCATAAGATGCATAGTGAATTTTACCATATGAGTAGTGATACTGCAAAAGTTTTAAATGATGCCAAGAAAAATAAGAATAGAATAATAAGTGTTGGTACAACATCTACTAGAACACTTGAAACTATAATGAATTTGTATGGAGAATTTAAAGAATGCAGTGGCTGGACTGATATATTTATCTATCCCGGTTATAAATTTAAGGCAATAGATGCTTTAATTACTAACTTTCATTTACCTAAAAGTACTTTAATAATGCTTGTTAGTGCATTAGCTGGAAAAGAAAATATAATGAGAGCTTATAATGAAGCTGTAGAGAAAAGATATAGATTCTTTTCGTTTGGTGACTGCATGTTTATAGAATAACCTATGGAATTTGATAGAGAATTTTTATATTATTTAGAACAACTGAAAAAAGAAAATCCTAATTTGTTAGAAGAATTCGTTTTAGAATATTTAACAAGGCTAGATGTCATATTTCCAACGTTATCACAGAACATTCCTTTAATAACTAAATTAGCTAGTTTATATATAAACTGTTTTTCTAGTATATCGCTAGATGAAAGTGCTTATTTAAAGTATGAGGACATGGATATTTTTACTACTTTAGAGTTAGTAAGAAAATTTTTATCTATGTTAGATGAAAACTATTTAGCCGAGTTTGATAGATGTTTAAGTGATGGAACTATAACTTTTTTATACAATAATAAGAGCGACTCTGTGTGTCAAGAAGCTGGCGATAATATAGATGTTAATGTTTCTATTAATTATACAGTTCTTGATGGCTGTAATTTAATTCATGAGTTTTTTCATTATTTGAATTCAAAGCCGAATATCAGTGAATCTAGAGAACTTTTTACAGAATATATATCTATATATTTTGAGTCATTATATATGATATTTTTAGTGAGAATGGGTTATAGTAAAAATGTTATTAGAAATGAAATTCTATTACGCATAGATGATTCACTTAATTATGCTTATTTAGTACTAATGGCAGGTGCAGTATTGGATTCTTATTTAAATACTGGAAACATAAATACTAGGAGTATTATATTTTTAGATATATATAGAAAGTCGTATAAAGAATTCTTGCAAGATATATCAGATTTAAAAAAAAGTGATTGTTTTTTTGAAACAGTTGCTAATTTTGATGAAAGTGTAGGATATTTCATTGGATATTTACTAACTTTTCATAGTTTGAAAGATTTATCACTTGGTACTATTAAATGCTTATATATTAATAAGAATGTTAATGACATTTCTATTGAAGAAATAATGCATACATTAAATGTTGATGATAGCAATTTTAAGTATTTAATATTAGATGCTATAGAGGCTCTAAGTGATGTGTTTAAAGTGCATTTTGATGAAGATAAATTATCTAACATTTTAGGTATTAGCGTGGAAGAAATAAGAAAATATTTGGATGACTCAGAAGGAAGCTTTGGAGGATTATATGGATCAGATAATAGCTATAGTGGGGCCTACAGGAGTGGGAAAAACAAAGTTAAGCGTAAGCTTATCGAAAATACTAAACGGAGAAATAATAAATGCTGATAGTACTCAAGTCTATAAAGGACTTGATATAGCTACTGCAAAAGTAACAGAAGATGAGAAGGAAAATATCCCTCACCATTTATTTGATATAAAGGATATAGAAGAAAATTATACTGTTTATGACTATCAAAAAGATTGTAGAGCAAAAATAGCTGAAATAAAGAAACGTGGAAAAACTCCAATCATAGTTGGTGGAACAGGCCTTTATATAAAGGCAGCACTATATGATTATAATTTCTCTTTAGAAAACATAAGTAATAGTTATGACAATACTTCAACTATAGATTTATATAACAAATTAAAGGAAATAGATAATAGTACTTTAATACATCCAAATAATAGAAAAAGAATTATTAGGGCTTTAAATTATTATGAAAATAATAACAATTCAATTAGTTCTAAAGAAAAGTCAAATAAACTGCTTTATGATGTCATTTTTATAGGACTTACTACTGATAGAGATATCCTTTATGATAGAATTAATAAAAGAGTAGATGAAATGGTAAGCAATGGACTTATTGATGAAGCCCTAAATTTATATAATAAAAATATCAGGACAAAAGCTGTAATGACACCTATAGGTTATAAGGAATTATTTAGCTATTTTGACCATAATATTTCTTTTGATGAAGCAATTAATCTTATCAAAAAAAGAAGCAGAAATTATGCTAAAAGGCAATATACTTGGAATAATCATCAAATACCAGTTAAATGGTTTGATGTTAATTTTGATAATTTTTCTAGTACTATATCTGATGTAGCAAATTATATAAGTAACTTTAAGGAGTAAATATGGAAGACTATGTAAAAGGAACTTTTAAAAATACAATATTTTCTAGTGATAAAGGCTATATAATAGGCCTTTTAAAAGTATCTGAAACTAATATAGTTGACATGCAAGATTTTGTAAACAAGACTATTACATTTACAGGATACTTTGCAGAACTTAATTTAAATGAAAAATATGTTATGTATGGTGAAATAGTAAATCATCCAAAATATGGTTTCCAATTTAATGTAACTGAATCTAAAAAAGTTCAACCTGAAGATAAAGACGGTATAGTTGAATTCTTGTCAAGTGATTTATTTAAAGGCATTGGAGAAAAATTAGCTAAAAAAATAGTTGATATATTGGGTGACAAAACTTTAGAACTTATATTAGAAGATAAATCTAATTTGTATCAAGTACCTAAATTATCACAAGCTAAGATAGATATAATTTATGATTCATTAACAAAATATGAAGAATCCCACCAAACTATAGTTAAATTGACAGAATTAGGATTTTCTATGAGAGATGCATTGGGAATTTATAATGTTTATAAGAGTAATACAATTAGTGTAATTGAGAATAATATATATAGAGTAATAGATGATGTAGATGATATAAACTTTACAAAAGTTGATTCTATTTTTACTTCTTTAAATGATGATAAGTATAATATAAATAGGATTAGTGCACTTATTTTATATATTATGAAAGAACTAAGTTTTAAGACAGGTGATATATATTTATCATATAGTAATATATATAATGGTGTATCTAATTATTTAAAAGAAGAGTTATCTTCATCTCTTTTTGAAGATGCTTTATGTATGTTAGAGGAAGAATTAAAGATAAAAGTGGAAGATGATAGATATTATATTTATTCTGATTATATGGATGAAGACTATATAGTAAATAAACTAAATTATTTGATTAACAAAGATACTACTAAGTACAAGAATATAGATTTAAGAATAAAAGAATTAGAAGATAAATATGAAATAAAATATAGTGAAAAGCAGAAAGAAGCAATTGTAAAAGCACTAGAAAATAATATATTGATAATAACTGGTGGACCAGGTACAGGTAAAACTACTATAATTAAAGCCATAGTTGATCTTTATAAAAAATTAAATAAATTAGAACTTAAAGATTTAATTAATTCTTTAGCGCTACTAGCTCCAACAGGTAGAGCAAGTAAAAGAATGAGTGAATCTACTATGCTTCCAGCAACTACTATTCATAGGTTTTTAAAATGGAATAAGGAAGCTAATGAATTTATGGTAAACGAATATGATCCAGATTTTTCTAATTTAGTAATAGTTGACGAAGTGAGTATGATAGATAATCATTTGATGAGTAGTTTACTTAGAGGACTAACTAATAATATTAAATTAGTTTTAGTTGGAGATTATAATCAATTACCAAGTGTAGGTGCTGGAAATGTTTTAAAAGACTTGATAGATAGTGATATACTTGATAAAGTAGAATTAGATCTTTTATATAGGCAAGATGAAGAGAGCTATATTCCTATTTTGGCTAATGATATAAAAAATGATGCTTTGGATGAAGAATTTTTAGTTGATCGTGATGATTATAAATTTTTAAGATGCCAAAGTGATTTAATATTACCAAGTCTTATTAATATTTGTACAAAAGTTATAAGTAAAGGTTATGATTATAAAAGAATACAGCTTATGGCTCCAATGTATGGTGGAGTAAATGGAATAGACAATATAAACAAAGTATTACAAGATGTCTTTAATCCACCAGATATATCTAAATTGGAACTTAGATATGGTGATATAACTTATAGAGAAAATGATAAAATCTTACAATTAGTAAATGATCCAGATAATAATGTTTTTAATGGAGATATAGGCGTAATAAAAAAGATAAGTAAATCTGGAACTAAAAGTGGCTTATCTGAAATAACAATAGATTATTATGGAAATATTGTTACATATACTTCAAAAGATTTTAATAAATTTAAGCATGGGTTTATTATAAGTATACATAAAAGTCAAGGTAGTGAATTTGAATTTGTGATTATGCCAATTAGTAGTTCATATAAAAGAATGCTATATAAAAAACTAATATACACGGGAATTACTAGAGCAAAGAAAAAACTTGTCCTTATTGGCGAAGCTGAGGCTTTTATATATGGCGTTAAAAACAATTTAGAAAGAGAAAGAAAAACGACTTTACTAGAAAAATTAATTAATTCATTGAATAAAATGTAAAAAAAGATAAATAATATTACTGTATATAGTTTTTATATACAAAGTCATATTTCTAGTGAGGTGATGATATGAAAATAGTAAAATCGATGGCTTTAATAGCCGCAGGAGCTGGAGCCGTACTTGCATATCAAAAGTATAGTGAACCAGTAATGAATAAGCTTGAGGATATAGCAGATAGTGCTATGAAAAAAGCAAATAAAAAACTAGAAGATATGATGGAATAGAGAGCTTTGTCTCTCTTTTTTAATAAAAAAAATCTCCTAAGAGATTTTGGCTTCTAAATATATATTTTCATCAAAGTTATGTTCAACTTTATCTAACTTAAGTAACTCATCTGTTGATATTAGGAAGAAGTTATGTATTAGATATTGTTTTCCATCACTTGCAACTGGGTCATCCCAAGTAGCATCTAAATGTAACCAATTACCATTTATATAAACAAGATTCCAAATATGATTTTTAGATGTTATTTTATAATTTTTAATACCTAAGGTATTTAGATATATAGCCATTATATCGCTATATCCACCACAAATTGATTTACCAGTAGTTATTAGGTCAAAAGCTGTGTATGAATCTCTTTTATTATCTTGGTCATATTCTGTTGTATTTATAATAAAGTCATGAAATTTTTTGATTTTATCATAATCAGACATTGAATCATCTATATTTTCTTTATTAAATTTTTCAATATAACTTTTTATATAGCTGATTTGATCATCACTATATACTTTTTTAGTCTTAACTGTTATTTTTCCACTTGATGCAATATTTATATTTATAGATGCAAATGAATTAAATGGATGAACGAAGTTATTTATGTTTGCCACAGTTTCATCTTCATCTTTAGTTAATTTTTTAACATCACTTATACAAGAGTCATAGTTACAATAAAATGAGAAGTTGTCATCTCCACTATTTATAATAGTGTAAAACATATTTAAAACCTCGTTATAATTTTTTACGTCTTTAGTATCTAAATTTTGTACATATAAATAATTGTTGTTTAAATAATACTCATTATAAGTTAAAATCTTATTGTTTCCTCTGTATATAATTTCATCGGTAATAAAATTGGATATATTACTTCTAAATATGTATACTAATAATACAAATAAAGTCATAAATGTAATTTTAAACATATCTTTCATATTATCACCAAATTCATTATAGCATATGCTAATTCATCTAACAATAAGATTTATTTAAGTTAATAAAAATTTACATTTAGTTTGTTAATAATAAAAAAATGAAGTAAATTACTCCATTGAATTAACTTTTTTACTTAATCTAGATTTATTTCTAGCACTTGTATTTTTTGAAGTTACTCCTTTTTGAGCAGCCTTATCTATTGCTTTAATAGCAACTTTTAATTTTTCATTAGCTTTTTCTTTATCTTTTGAAGCAACAGCTCTTTCTACATTTTTAATAGAAGTTTTCATACTAGCTTCAAATTCGTTATTAGCTTTTTCTTTTTTGATATTAACTAAAACTCTCTTTTTAGCATTCTTTAAATTTGGCATAAGTTCACCTCCAAGTCACATATACACATATTTTAACAAACTTTTATAAAAAATGCAATAAAATAAGCAAATTTGTTAAAAATAATAAGGGTGATTATATGAATAAGGAGGTAGATTTATCAAAATACCAATTAAGGACAGATTTAGCTATAGACGAAATACAAAAAGAAGAGAAATTAAAAGGTGTAAAATATAAAACTGATAATATAAATAACATCAAAATAACTAACGTTGAGCTTGAAAAGGATAATGATTTAAATAAGAAAAAGGGTAAATATATCACATTGGAATTTGAAGATATAACTGATTCAAAGAATGAGAGTAATGTTATAAAAACTTTAACTCTTGTATTAAAGAAAATGATAAATAAAAAAAAGAATTCTTATGGACTGGTAATTGGACTTGGTAATTCATCTTCAACTCCCGATTCATTAGGCCCATTAGTAGTAGATAATATAATTGTTACTAATCACTTGTATTTATTAAATCAGTTGAGTAAGTGTTATAGCAGGATAAGCGCAATAAACCCTGGAGTTATGGGAGAAACAGGAATAGAAACGAGTGATATAATAGAAGCATTAGTATCGAAAGTTAAGCCCGATTATTTAATCGTTATCGATTCCCTAGCAAGTAAGTCTATTGAAAGGTTAAATAGAACAATACAAATAACAGATACTGGGATACATCCTGGAAGCGGAATAGGAAATAAAAGAAAAGAAATTAGTTTTGAAACATTAAAAATACCTGTAATTGCAATAGGAGTTCCAACAGTTGTAGATGCTACTGTAATAGTTTCAAACACTATTAACTATATATATAAGAATTATGCTTTTAACAAAGAATATTCTAAAAGTCCTAAAAGTAAGCTTACATTTAACAATGTAAATTATCTAAATAAAAAAATAAAGGAAAACAAAAAAGACAAAGAATTACTTTTAGGACTGATAGGCACATTAGATGACTATGAATTACAAAAGCTAGTATTTGAGGTATTAAATCCCATTGGTTATAATTTAATGGTTACACCAAAGGAAATAGACTTTGTTATACAGAAGTTGTCAAGTGCTATTTCAAAAGCGATAAATTATTCAGTTCATGATATTGACAAAATTTAACAATATGTGATATATTTAATATATCAATAAGGTAAGGTGGTGAAAATATGAAAAATAAAGGTTTTACATTAATAGAATTATTAGCAGTAATCGTAATTTTAGCTATTATCGCTTTAATCGCAACACCAATTATCATAGGAATGATTGATGATGCTAGATCAAGTGCTAAAGAAAGATCTGCTGAATTAGTATATACTGGTGTTCAATATGCATATACATCATCATTGTATGCTGGTACTGAAGGTACAACACTTCCAGAAGTAACATTAAGTTCTATAAAAGATAATTTAACAATAGACAATATGCAGGAAGCAAAATTAGATGGTGAAAAATTAACTATTCAAACTAAAGATGGCGTTTATTGTGATGTTACAGTATCAGGAAAGAGTTTCAGCGTTGTTTGTAGAGCAGGATCTGATGCAAGTTCTAAGAAGCTTTTAGATAAAAACTTATTAGCAACTAAATAATTTTAGACTTAATTAAGTTCAATAATTTATTGAACTTTTTTATTTTATTTTTTTTTATAATATGATATAATACTTATGTTTTCGAGGTGATAATATGAAGAAACCTGTTGTAGCTTTGGTTGGTAGACCAAATGTTGGAAAAAGTACTATATTTAATAAATTAGTTCGTAAAAAACTATCCATAATAGAGGATACTCCAGGTGTTACACGCGATAGAGTTTATGGAAGTGTTAGTTATTATGACTATAAGTTTCATTTGATAGATACTGGTGGAATTGAAGTTGGAAATGCAGCTTTTAATAATGAAATAAAGATTCAGGCATCTCTTGCTATAGATGAAGCTGATATTGTGCTTTTTGTTGTAGATGGAAAAGATGGATTAACTAGGGATGATTTTTTAGTTAGAGATATGCTTTTGAAAATTGCTGATAAAGTAATTGTTGTAATAAATAAATGTGATAGTAAAAAAATCAAAGAAACTGAATATGATTTTTATGAATTGGGCTTTAATAATTACATTAAAGTAAGTGGTGAACAGGGATATGGTATTAGTGAATTACTTGATACTATAACAGAGAATTTTCCTAAATTTGAAGAAGATCCAGATGATGATACGGTTAAATTTTCTATAATAGGTAGACCAAACGTAGGAAAAAGTAGTTTGGTTAATGCTATTTTAAATGAGGAAAGAGTTATCGTATCAAATATAGCTGGAACGACTAGAGATGCTATAGATACTCCATTTAATTATAATGGCAATAAATATGTAGTAATAGATACAGCTGGAATGAGAAAAAAAGGTAAAGTATATGAAAACATAGAAAAGTATAGTTTACTTAGAAGCTTAAAGGCTATTGATAGAAGTGATGTATGCGTTCTTGTTATAAATGCTGAAGAGGGAATAATCGAGCACGATAAGCATATAGCAGGATATGCGATTGAGGCTGGTAAGGCTATTGTTATAGTTGTTAATAAATGGGATCTTATAGAAGATAAAGATTCAGCAATAAAAAAATGGAAAAAAGATATAGAAGCAGATTTTGCTTTTATGAGTTATGCTAAAGTAGTATTTTTAAGTGCAAAAACTAAAAAGAGAATTCATACACTTATGCCAGAAGTTTTAAATGCATATGAAAATAGTAAGAAGGAAATTAGTACTAGTTTGCTTAATAGAGTTATAACTGATGCATATGAACTTAACTTACCACCTAGTTATAAGGGAAAAAGACTTAAGATATATTTTTCTACTCAGGTTAAAAGTAAGCCTCCTACATTTAATATTCAAGTAAATAGTAAAGGGTTAATTCATTTTTCTTACGAAAGATATTTAGAAAATAAAATAAGAGAGTCTTTTGATTTTAGTGGAACTCCTATAGTTATTAATTTTAAGAATAAAGGTGAACAAGATTAGTTCACTTTTTTTTCTATTTATAATATAATTGATATGGTGATAATATGGATAATAAAAAGTTATTAAATATAGTAACACTCATGATACTAATAGCTGTTCCATTTTTGAAGTTTTTTTCTATGAGTCTTGAGCACTTCGGAATTATAAATAATTACGATAATATAAATCCAGCTATTATACTATATATTAGTTTACCAGTATTAGTATATATTTATATTTCAGATATTAAGAAAAAAAGAAGAAAATTAGATATATTTGATTTTATAGTATATGGTATAACCTTTATAAGTATATTAAGTACATTATGCTCAATAGATAAAAATATAGCTATATTTGGTAAAGATTTTAGACATGAGGGATTGTTGTCTGTTCTTAGTTATTTATATTTATTTTTGAATTGGCATGTTAATGGAAATGTTAAAGATGCTAAAAAATATATAAAATTAATAGTTATAATATCAGTATTAAATTCAATTTATTCATTATTTCAAATGTATACTAATTTAAATTTTATTGTTAGATATAAAGATCATCTTAATTTAACAATGGCATCTGGAATGATTGGTAATCCTAATTTTTTTGGAAGTCTAATAGTTACTTCTTTAAGCATTTTAACCTATAGTTTTTTTATAGATAATAATAGTCTAACAAAAAAAGCTTTATTAATAATATTACTTTTTGTGTCACTAATTAATTGTCAATCAACAGGACCTATGTTAACTTATTTTATCGTATTATTATTTTCAATTTTTTATTTGTTTAAATATAAATCCTTTAATAAAAAAAGATTTATTTATATAGTTCTTTTATTAAGTTTTACATTTATATTTGTAAATCGTATAAATATTTATAATAGTAATTTTGATATATCTAATAGAAGTGATGAGTTATCTATAAGTGGAATAAAAGGAACTATAAAAAGTGGAGGTAATGGAAGAATTACTATATGGAAAAATAGCTTTAATATTTTTAAAAAGTATCCGTGGTTAGGGGTTGGATATGATAACTTTCATTTAACATATCCAAATGAAAAAACTAATGGTATTACATTAAGTATAGTAAGCGGTGAAATCAAAAAAAGTAATAATAGTGTACTAATTTTTGACAATGCTCATAATGTTTATCTGCACCAGTTAGTTAGTACTGGAATATTTGGGTTAATACTATTTTTAACGCTTTATATGTTAACTTTTATTAGTGCATTAAAATATAGAGATAAACTTAATTTTATTTTACTCGGTGGCTTTATTGCTTATTCTATTCAAGGGTTTGCTAATATAAATGTTGTTCAAGTTACACCGATTTATTACTTAATAATGGGTTTAATTTTATCTTTAAGTAAATAGAACTAATTTAGCCTTTTTACATATATTAATGTAGGGAGGTTTTCAAGTGGCTTTTTCTGATTCCTTTTTTAATAGGGTACAAAAGAAAACTAATGTTGATAAAAATACAATTTTAGATCTTGCTAAAAAATTACAACAAAACGATATGAAAAATGAAGGCACTTTACGTGAAGTAATACAAACACTAAGTCAGATGACAGGTAAAAATGTTAGTAAAGAGCAAGAGGATAAAATAATAAATGCTGTAGTAAGTGATAAGGTACCTAAAGATATAGATAAATTAATATAATTTTTTAAGACTATTAATAATTATTAATAGTTTTTATGTTTATTATCAGTAATTGACTGATAATAAATTTTTTTATATACTATTGTTGGTGATTTTATGAAGTGGAATATAGGTAATGTTGAGATAAAAAATCAAGTGGTTTTAGCACCAATGGCTGGAATATCTAATAGTGCTTATAGAACTATTATAAAGCAAATGGGTGCAGGACTTATAGTTGCGGAAATGGTTAGCGATAAAGCGATATATTTTGGTAGTAAAAAAACTCAAGATATGCTTTATATGACTGACTATGAAAGACCTATAAGTCAACAAATATTTGGAAGTGATATTAAATCTTTTGTATATTCTGCTAAATATATATATGAGCATATGCACCCTGATATTATTGATATTAATATGGGATGTCCTGTACCAAAAGTAGCCATTTCTAGTCAAGCAGGAAGTGCTTTACTTAAAAATCCTGATAAAGTTTATGAAATAGTTTCTGCCGTAGTATCTTGTGTTCCAATTCCAGTGACCGTTAAGATTAGAAGTGGTTGGGATGAAAATAGTATTAATGCCGTAGAAATAGCTAAGGTTATAGAAAAAGCAGGAGCAAGCGCTATTACAGTTCATCCTAGAACAAGAAAACAAGGCTATAGTGGAAAAGCAGACTGGAATATAATTAAAAAAGTAAAAGAAAATGTTAGAATTCCAGTAATAGGTAATGGTGATATATTAAGTGCCTATGATGCCAAAAAAATGTTAGATGAAACAAAATGTGATGCTGTTATGATAGGTAGAGGAGTTCTTGGAAATCCTTGGCTTATTAGAGAATGCGTAGATTATCTTGACAATGGAATTGAACCTAGTTTGGTTACATTAGAAGAAAAAATCGAAATGATAAAAAAACATTTAAATTTGTTACTTAAAACTAAACCACACAAAGTAGCTCTTTTAGAAATAAGAAGTCACGCTGCTTGGTATTTAAAAGGATTACCTAATGCTAAAGAATTAAAGGAGAAAATATTTCAAACCAAAACAGAAGATGAATTAGTTAGCCTTTTAGATGACTATTTAGTTAATAATACAAAATAAGCTTGACAAAATTTGCCAAGCTTATTTATTCGATATCTTTATTATTTTTCATAAATTCTCTAAGTATTTTAGTTAGGGCTCTTTTTTCTATTCTTGATACATAACTTCTTGAAATACCAAGTTTTTTAGCGATTTCTTTTTGTGTTATTTCATCATTATCAAATAAGCCATATCTATATGTTAATATTTCTTTTTCTCTGCTATTTAAAACAGAGAAATATTTTTTTAAGTCTTCTATATTGTTTTCTTTATGAATATCTAGCGCAAAATCAGGAGTAGGAGTTTTTAAAATATCTAATATTGTAACTTCGTTACCTTCTTTATCAAATCCAATCGATTCATTAATACTTATATCTTTTGATCTTTTTTTATTATTTCTAAAATACATTAATATTTCATTTTCTATACATCTAGCAGCATATGTAGTAAGCCTTGTATTTTTGTTATTAGAATAGCTATCAACGGCTTTTATTAAACCTATAGTTCCAATGCTTATTAAATCGTCTGTATCTTCTTTTTTATTGTCATATTTTTTTACTATATGCGCTACTAATCTTAAGTTATGTTCTATTAATTTAGACCTAGCTTCTTTATCGCCTAGATTAGCTTTTTCTACACATTTGTCTTCTTCTTCTTTTGGCAGTGGATCCGGGAAACTATTATTTGAATATGCTGCGGTAAAAACAAAGAAATCTTTAAATAATTTTTTTAGAAATTCTAACATTATACACCTCAAAATAAATATATGATTTACACATTTTGTCCTATAACTTGTAAAGAAAATAATAAATATAAAAAAAGTATTGAATAAAATATTTGTTTTAGTTAAAATTAATTTAGGTGAGTTAAAATGGAGAGTAATTTAATTAGTGAAAAAGGACCTTATATAAAGGATGCACTATATGATGGAATAAAACCTGAAGCCGTTTCTGATACTTTAGAAAGACTTGTACGTGCAGATACGTTTCCGCCTCAAGCAAAAGATACAGTAAGAATTATTGCTAGTATGAAAGGTGCTCCTAGTAAAAATATGGATGAGAGGTTTTTATCTGATTTTATTAGAGCAAATAGCGCTAGTATTGTTTCTGCATTAAAAGATGGACTTACGCCAAATGAAATAGCTTCATCTTTAATTAAAAATTTAGATGGAAATGATTCATTGGAATCAAAAAGAGAGCTTAGCTTTATGATAAAGTTAATTTCAAAGATGAAGGAAAAGGAACTTAAGTTACAAAGAGGAACTTATCAAAAAATTTTAAACTAATTGTTGACTAATATTATATTGAGTGTTAGAATATACTTGTAAATCGTTGATGGAGAATAGTAGTAAAATATTATTTTTAAGAGAGTTAGTGGTCGGTGTGAACTAATACTTATATTTTATGAATCTACTCTTAAGAGAAATGTAAACATTTCCGGTGATGCCGTTATAATAATTAAGTATAAATAGGATGGTACCGCACTGATATGTGCTCCTTTGGGTATCATCCTTTTATTTAACCATTAAAAATGTAAGGAGAGATTAGTAATGATTGATATAAATTTAATAAGAAATGATAAAGAATTGGTTAAAGAAAATATAAAGAAAAAGTTTCAAGATGATAAATTAGAAATTGTTGATAAAATTTATGAGTTAGATTTAGAATTTCGTACTTTAAAGAAAAAAGGAGACAATTTAAGAGCTTTAAAGAATTCTAAAAGTAGTGAAATAGGAGCTTTAATAAGGGAAGGCAAAAAGGACGAAGCTGAAAAAATTAAACTAGAGGTGTCTTCTTACGGTGATGAAATAGATTCTCTAACATCTAAAGAAGAAGAATTAGAAAAAGAAGTAAAGAAACTCATGTATGTTATTCCAAACATAATAGATGATAGTGTTCCTATAGGAAAAGATGATAGTGAAAATGTAGAAATAGAAAAATTTGGAGATCCATTTGTTCCAGATTTTGAAATTCCATATCACGCAGATATAATAGAAAAATTGAATGGATTAGATAAAATATCTGCAGGCAGAACTAGTGGTAATGGATTTTATTACTTGATGGGGGATATAGCTAGATTATCAACTGCTATGTTAAATTATGCTAGAGACTATATGATAAATAAGGGCTTTATATATTGCATTCCTCCATTTATGATTAGAAGTGATGTAGCAAGTGGAGTTATGTCTTTCGAAGAAATGAGTAATATGATGTATAAGATAGAAGGAGAAGATTTGTTTTTGATTGGTACGAGTGAGCATCCTATGATAGGACGTTTTAAAGATCAAATGATAAATGAAAATAGTCTTCCTATTACTATGACGTCATATTCTCCTTGTTTTAGAAAAGAAGTTGGTGCTCATGGCATAGAGGAAAGAGGAATATATAGAGTTCACCAATTCGAAAAACAAGAAATGATAGTTTTATGTAAACCAGAACAATCTAATGAATGGTATGATAAGATGTGGCAATATACAGTAGATATTTTTAGAAATATGGACATACCAGTTAGGCTTTTAAATTGTTGCAGTGGTGATCTTGCAGATTTAAAAAATAAATCATGTGATATAGAAGCTTGGAGTCCAAGACAGAAAAAATATTTTGAAGTCGGATCTTGCTCAAATATGACTGATGCGCAAGCAAGAAGATTAGGCATTAGGGTAAAAGGAGAAAGTGGAAATTATTATCCACATACTTTAAATAATACAGTTTTAGCTAATACTAGAGCTCTTATAGCTTTAATAGAGAATAATTATAATGAAGATGGTTCTATAAATGTTCCAAAGGTATTAGTTCCTTATATGGGAGGATTAGAAAAAATAAGTGCAAAATAAAAGTGGATTGTTCCACTTTTTAGTTTGCATTATTGATGATTTTATCAATTATTCCATAATTTAATGCTTCATTCGAATCCATAAAATTATCTCTATCTGTGTCTTTTTCAATAATACTTAAGTTTTTTCCTGTATTGATAGAAAGAATTTTATTTAGCTTTTCTTTAGTTTTTAATATATGTTCAGCTGCTATTTTAATTTCTGTTGCTTGACCTTTAACACCACCTAAAGGTTGATGAATCATAACCTCTCCGTTTGGTAAAATATATCGTTTTCCTTTTGCACCACTACTAAGTAGGAATGCAGCCATAGAAGCACATATTCCCATCCCAATTGTAGATACATCACTTTTTATATAGTTCATAGTATCGTATATAGCAAATCCATCTGTAACACTTCCACCTGGTGAATTTATATAGATTGATATGTCATCATTACTTATTGAATCTAGATAAAGTAGTTGGGCTACGACACTATTAGATAGATTATTATCTATTTCTCCGTTTATAATTATTATTCTATCTTTTAATAACCTTGAATATATATCATAAACTCTTTCTGAATTATTCGTTTTATCTATTACTGTTGGTATTAGCATAAAATCATCTCCTCATGTATATATTAGTTGTAAAGATAATGCTTTATTCATAAAAAAGTCGACAAAATTATTTTTTTTTGATAAAATTAAGGAAGATAAGAGGGATGTTATGGAAAAGAAAATTAAAGTTACATATAGAGGATTTGAAACGCTTGAATTTGACGAAGGAGTAACATTTAAAGAAATATCAGAAAAATTTAAACACAATTATAACTACGATATATTAGTAGCCAAAGTAGATAATGATATTGTAGATTTAAGTGAGACTTTAAAAAAGAAATGCAGTATAGATTTTTATGATAGATCTAGTTCAACTGGTAATGAAGTTTATTCTAAAAGTGCTATTTTTATATTGCTTTTAGCAGCTAAAAATGTACTTGGTGAAGATATAGATATATTAGTTGATCATTCGATGGACAATGGTGTATATTGTAAGGTAACTGGTGTTAGTTTAACTAAATCTCTTCTTCAAGATGTATATGATGAAATGATGCAAATAGTTAGAGATGACTATATATATACTAAAATTAGCGTGTCAAGAATAGATGCTATAAAATATTTTAAAAAGTTAAATAAACTTGACAAAGTAAATGTATTAAAATACATATCAAATACTTATATAAATTTGTATAGAATAAATGATATGTACGATTATTTCCATGGCAAATTGGCATATAGTACTAGTCAAATTAATGATTTTAAATTGACACTTGTAAATAAAAATGGTTTTGTTTTATCTGTACCAGATATATTAAATCCAGAATGTACTTTAGATTATGTTTTCCACGAAAAAGTATTTAATAAGTTTGAAGAATATGGAGAGTGGGCTAAGGTTTTAGGACTAGAAAATGCATCAGATTTAAATCAAGCAGTTTCTCATGCTAAAGTGTGTGAACTTGTAAACTTAGCTGAGGCATATTATGATAGTCAATTAGCAAAAATAGCGGATGAAATATATAATAGCAATAGAAAAATAAAGCTAGTTCTTATAGCTGGACCTTCATCTAGTGGAAAGACTACAACATCTAAAAAACTAGACATATATTTGAGAAGTAAAGGATTTGCTACTCATCCAATAGCTTTAGATAATTATTTTACTGATATATCAAAAAGGCCTTTGGATGAGAATGGTAACCCGGATTTTGAATCTATCAGAGCAATTGATGTTGAATTGTTTAATAAAAACTTATCTGATTTATTAGATGGAAAAAAAGTAAATTTACCAACATTTAATTTTGTTCTAGGAAAAAGAGAATATAAAGGTAATAGTTTACAATTAGGGGAAAAGGACATAATAATAGTTGAAGGACTTCATGCATTAAATGATGAACTTACTATGTCTATAAATAAATCTCAAAAGTATAAAATATATATAAGCCCTTTAACTCAGATGAATATTGATAATCATAATTATATTCATACTAGTGATGTTAGAAAGCTTAGAAGAATTATTCGTGATAGTAAAACGCGTGGACACGGCGCCAAAGAAACACTTGAAATGTGGCCATCTATAAAAAATGGGGAAAGAGAAAATATATTCAAATTTCAAGATAGTGTTGATACCGTTATAAATTCTTCTTTAATTTATGAGATAGGAGTTCTTAAAACTTATGTAGAACCATTATTATTTAACGTATCTGAAGAAGATCCGGAGTATCCAGAGGCGCTTAGATTGATTAATTTTTTAAGAAATTTCTTGCCAATACCTAGTGATGATATTCCATCTAATTCCGTACTAAGAGAATTTATTGGTGGAAGTTGCTTTAAGGATTAGAAAGAGGGAATAATATGATAAGAGTAGCAATTAATGGCTTTGGAAGAATAGGAAGATTAGTTTTTAGACTAATGGAGGAAGATAGCGATTTTGAAGTAGTAGCAATCAACGATTTAACAGATGCAGAACAATTAGCTTATTTATTAAAATATGATACTAATCATGGAAACTATAGAGTAGATGAAATTAGTTTTGAAGGAGAGTATATTATTGTTGGCAATAGAAAGATAAGGGTTTATGCTGAAACTGATCCATCTAATTTACCATGGAAAGAGCTTGAAATAGATGAAGTATTTGAATGTACGGGTAGATTTACTGATGAAAAGAGTGCTAGTATGCATATTGCAGCTGGAGCAAAAAAAGTTATTATAAGTGCTCCTGCAAAGGGTGATATAAAAACAATTGTATATAATGTTAATCACAAAATATTAACAGGAAGTGAAAAAGTTATAAGTGCAGCAAGCTGTACGACAAATTGTTTAGCACCAGTTTTAAATATAATAGAAAATAATATAGGAATAAAAAAAGGCTTTATGACGACAGTTCACGCATATACTAATGATCAAGCAACTCTTGATATAGCACATAAAAAAGGAATATATTCTCGTAGGGGACGTGCTTGTGCTGCTAACATAATACCTTCTTCAACAGGAGCAGCTAGTGCTATTGGCTTAGTTATTCCATCTTTAAAGGGTAAATTAGATGGTGGAGCATTGAGAGTACCTGTATCAACTGGTTCTGTCATAGATTTATCTCTAGAATTAAATAGAAACACTACAGTAGAGGAGATTAACAATTTATTTAAAGCAAATTCTAATGAAACAGTAGGTTTTACTATGGATCCAATTGTTTCTAGCGATATTATAGGTTCACATTTGGGTGGACTTATAGATGGCGATTTGACTCGTGTTCTTGATGTTGATGGTAAACAATTAGTAAAAGTTATAGCTTGGTATGATAACGAAATGAGCTATAGTGCTCAAATGGTTAGAACTGCTAAATATTTTGGACAAATTTAATGATTTATATACAGTTGATAGGATTACTTGCATTTTGCGTACTAGTCTTATCCTATTATAAAAAAGATTCTAACACTATACTTACTTATCAAATAACATCTAATTTAGCATACGCAGTACATTACTTTTTACTTGGAGGTTTATCTGGGGCATTTATAAGTTTTGTTGGAGCGATTAGAAATATTATATTTGTAAAAGTAAAACGAGTTAATATATTATTGGTCACTATATTTACTATTATATATTTAATTATTACAATTATTTTTTACGAATCTTTATATTCTATATTTCCAATGTGTGCTAATATTTGCTATTTAATATTTATATCAAAAAAAGATAAAAAAAATATTTTGATAGGTGCAATATTAAATTCTTTGTTTTGGATGTTATATTCAACATTTGTTTATTCAATAGTGGGAATTGTAACTGAATCTATATTGATTATTTTTAATACGGTTCAATTAAAAATGAGTTATGAAAAGTAATTCATTTTTTCCTTGATAAAAACATTTGTTTGTGCTATACTTAAAATGGTGATAGTATGTATGAATATATAAAAGGAACTATAACTTGTCAAAAGGGAAATTACATAGTTTTAGATAATAATAATATAGGGTATTTAATATATGTGGCAAATCCATATTCATATGAGTTAAATGAAACTTATACAATATATATTTATCAGTATGTTAGAGAAGATGAGATTTCGTTATACGGATTTAAGTCATTTGAAGAAAAAGAAATGTTTTTAAAACTTATTAATGTAAAAGGTTTGGGATGTAAAATGGCACTTCCGATGCTTGCTACAGGCTCTATCGATGGTATAGTAGATGCTATAGAAAGAGAAAATGTACTATATTTAAAGAAGTTTCCTAAAATAGGAGATAAGGTAGCAAGGCAAATAATACTAGATTTAAAAGGTAAACTTGATGGTGGCTCAAACTTATTTAACCAACAAAAAGATTATACAGAGCTTATAGAAGTACTAAAAGGATTAGGATATAAACAATCAGATATTAATAAAATATTGTCTTCAGTAGATAACGATTTAGCTATAGAAAACCAAGTAAAGGAAGCATTAAAATTGCTGTTAAAATAGTATGAAAATAGGAATAGATATAGATGAGACTTTAACTGATACTGCTAAATCATTTCGCTATATAAATAAAAAATATAACATATGCACAGACAAAAATTTTAAAAGTAGATGGAGTGAAGAAGAACTTTTAAAATATAGTAAATATTTGAGTGAAATGTTTAAGGGCGTAAAACTAAAAAAAGGTGCTAAAGAAGCAATGGCTGAACTGCACAAGTTAGGACATAAACTTTATATTATTACAGCGCGAAATAATAAGTATTGTGCTCGGGTAGAAGATTTAACTATCAATATGCTTAGAGAAAATAATTTATATTTTGACGAAATATATTTCAATCAACAATTAAAATCTGATATAGCGAAAGAATTAGGCATTAGTCTTATGATAGATGATAGCTTGAGTGTTTATAATAATATGAAAAGCGAAAATATTGAATGTATAATGTTTGGAAAAGATGTAAAAAGCTGGAGAGAAGTTTTGGAATATATAAATAAAGTAGGTGAGTAGTGTGGATAGAATAATTACTGAAAATAAATTATCTGAAGACAATTTTGAAAAGAATATAAGGCCAGAATCTTTAGAAGAATATGTTGGACAAAGTGAAGTAAAAGAAAACTTAGAAATATTTATTAAGGCCGCTAAGATTAGAGAGGAACCTTTAGATCATGTTTTACTTTATGGTCCTCCAGGACTTGGAAAGACGACACTAGCTTATATAATAGCGCACGAATTAGGAAGCAATATTAAAACCGCAAGTGGACCTTCTATAGAAAAAAGTGGAGATCTAGCAGCAATCTTATCTAATTTAGAACCAGGTGATGTTCTATTTATAGATGAAATTCATAGAATACCTAGATTTGTTGAAGAAATACTATATTCTGCTATGGAAGATTTTACATTGGATATAGTAGTAGGTGCTGAGAACTCTAGTAGAAGTATTAAAATAGATCTTCCACCATTTACTTTAGTAGGTGCTACAACTAGAGCTGGAGATTTAACTAGTCCACTTCGTGACAGGTTCGGTATAATAAATAAATTAAATTATTATAATGTTGATGAATTGCAGAAAATTGCTATTAGGACTAGTCAAGTTTTAAATGCTCCTATTGATTTAGATGCCGCTAGAGAGCTAGCACGAAGATCTCGTGGTACTCCAAGAATATGTAATAGACTTTTTAAAAGAGTTAGAGATTTTGCACTTGTAAAAGGAAATGGTAATATAGATTTAGAAATTACTAAATTAGCCTTGGATAAACTAAAAGTAGATGAGCTAGGGCTAGACAATACTGACTATAATTTGCTTAAGGCAATAATAGAAAGGTTTAACGGAGGACCTGTTGGAATAGAAGCTATAGCCTCTTCTATAGGAGAAGAGCAAACTACAATAGAAGATGTATATGAACCATATTTACTACAAACAGGTTTATTAAAAAGAACTACAAGAGGAAGAATGGTTACAGAAAAAGCTTATGAACATTTAGGAATTCCGTTTAATAAAAAATAATAAAAAGTATATTAATGGAAATAATAGTAGTGGTGAGTTTATGAAAAAAATTTTTGTATTGATTTTAACAGTTTTAATAGTAGGATGTTCAAACGTAAAAAAAGAAAAAAGTATTGTAGAAGATGATAAGGATATAAAAAAAGAAGAAGTAAAAAAGGAACTAACTGTAGAAGATTATCAAAATAATAAAGTTAATGAGTTAGGTGAAGTCCCTATTATGATGTATCATGGTATTCAAGATTTAAATAATAGCGACACTAAGTATACGGGTGGAAATATTGATAAAGATGGATATCAAAGAACTAGTGAGGCATTTAGAAACGATTTAGAGTTTTATTATGAAAATGGTTATAGAATGATACGTCTTGACGATTATGTAGATGGTAAAATAGACGTAGAACTAGGAAAAAGCCCTATAATATTAACATTTGATGATGGAATCTCAAATAATATTAAAGTACTTGGCCTTGATGAAAAAGGAGATATAATTATAGATCCAAATTCTGCTGTTGGAATATTAGAAGAATTCAAAAGTAAATATAAGGATTATAATGTTACAGCAACTTTTTTTGTCAATGGCGGTTTATTTCAACAAGAAGAATATAATGATAAGATTTTAAATTGGCTAGTTAATAATGGATATGATATAGGTAATCATACATATACTCATGTAAATTTTTCTAAGGTTGATGGAAATAGATCACAAGAGGAAGTAGGCAGAGTGTATGAAATATTAGATAGTATAATTCCAAACAAGTATGTAAATATAGTGGCACTCCCATTTGGTTCTCCTTATAAACTAGAGCATGACAATATGAAATATATTTTTAATACTAATTATAATAATAAAACATATGAAACAAAATCAGCTTTAAGAGTTGGATGGAAAGCTGAAAGTTCACCTTTTGATAAGGATTTTAATCCTAAATTTTTAAAGCGAATTAGAGCATATGACAATGAAGGAAAAGAATTTGACATAAGTATGAATTTTAAATTACTTGAAAGTAATAGATATATATCTGATGGTAACATTGATACTATTGTCATTCCTAATGACTACAACGAATTTTTAGGAAATAATTATGATAAAAAAGTTATAACTTATTAATAGTCATTTTATTTACATTTTTAATTTAACAACAATTTGCTATTTATAAAAAATGTGTTATAATATGTGTAACAAGTGAGGGATGTTATGGATTTTAAAGATTATTATAAAGTATTAGGAGTTACATATGATGCTTCTCAATCAAGTATAGAAAGAGCCTATATGAGACAACTTCCAACATATATGTCACCTGTTAATAGGCTTGATGAATTAAATGAAGCTTATAGAGTATTACACGATGTTAGTAGGAGAACTGAATATGATAATGAGTTAAAAAAGCGCCTAAATGAAAGAGATATAGCACTTGGAAATGCTACAAGTGCTGTAGAATATAATTCAGTATTATCTGCGTATCCGCAAACTGCGCCAACGAGACCTGTAGAACCAGCGAAGGATCCAGAAAAGGTAGATCCAACTAAACCAGTTGATCCAGTGGATGATCCAGAAAAGGTAGAGTCAACTACACCAGCTGATCCAGTGAAGGATCCAGAAAAGGTAGATCCAACTAAACCAGCTGATCCAGCAAAGGATCCAGGAAAGGCAGATCCAACTAAACCAGCTGATCCAGCGAAGGATCCAGAAAAGGATTCAAAAGATAAGAATCCAGAAAAGCCAGAAGACAAAGGCAAACCTGAAGATGAATTTGACAAAATACAAAAAGAAAGAATGTCTGATAAGAAATATAGAGTTGTTAAAACAGCTGCTGTTACAGGCGCTGCTGTAGCTACTGGTTTCTTTATGCTTGCTGTAGGTGGAACCGTTGTTGCGGTTGCAGCAGGTGCTGTATTTGGAGGATTTATAACTTCAAAAATCGCTAAGAAAATCAGAAAATATTCATTAAAGAAAGACAAAAAAGTTAAAAAAATTTCTAAAATAAAAACAAAAGAAACTAAATTAATAGAAGAAAGTAACAAAAGATTAGAAGAACAAATTGATAAGCTTTTAAGTGAACCTCATAATAATTATAAACTAGAGGCAAGTAAAATTAGATATGCTAATGAAATTGAATTGTTAAATGCTCGTATTGAATTAAAAAGAACACAAAAAGTAAAAAAAGGTCAACTAACAAAATATAAATTAGAATTAGCTGCTCTTGATATGCAACTTAAAAGAGCTAATAGAAATTTAAAAGATATTGAGCAAAAAATAAGTAGTTATGATAAAGAGGAAAATGGTTTAAAGAGGATAAATGACGAAATAGTAAAAGTACAAGGCAAACTAGATAGTATTGACCCAAAAGATAATAAAAGAGCAGTATCTATAAAAAAATTAGAAATCAGAAAATCTGCTTTGGAGAAAAAGCAAAATAAACGTGCTAAAGGATTTAAACTAGTTAGAAAACCAGTTAACGCTATAAAAGGTACTTGGTTTAAGGGTGTAGATTACCTTAAAGGTGCTGTAGATGTCGTTAGAGGTAATTATTCTCCTGAAGAAGAGGAAACTGAAAATGTTAAAACAAGATAGAATTTATTTCTATCTTTTTAGTTAAAAAAATTAAAATTTTATATATATAATTTTAATTTTATGGTAAAATATATTTATAGTATAGGAGGGCTTTATGGCACTTAGTAGCAATTTTTATAAAGAATTATTTAAAAAAGAGAAGTATTGGACTGAACTTGCTCAAAAAGGCTTACTAAATATTTATTATTTAGATGGTAAAGATGGAATAAAGAAATTTTATGAAATTAAGAAAGCAGAATTAGAAGAAGAATTGTCATTAAATCAAAATCCAATATTAAGTAATTTTTTAAGTATTATAAATGATATTTTAGCTAAAATAGACAAAATGTCATCTGATTATAGAAATGGTAAAGAAGTTGATATATTATCTCTTACCACTATGTTTTTGGCTAATCAAATGGATAACAGTTTAGGCCTTTCTAATGAAGAAGAAAGCTCTATGACTACGCTTGATTTACTTAATTTAAGAAAACAAGTTTTAAATAGTATCAGAGATGTTTATGCTAATAAGGAAAAGCCTTGTGAAGATCCATATGATGATTTTGAATTTCCTGATGACGAAGTGGTTAGAAAAAAAGCAGCTTAATTTAAGCTGCTTTATTTAATGTTCTTATATCTCTTGCACGCATTCTTGCTTTAGTTCCGTCGCTTAAAGTTACTAATTGTAAATTACATTTTTGTGCGTGTCTAGTAGCTCTACAAGAATGTGATCTTTTATTACCAAATAATGGTTTACTATTTGCTGCTTTAACTGCCATAATATTCCTCCATTCAAAGATTTTTTCCCTATGCCAATAAAGTTTATCATATTTTTTTGTCAATGTCAATAAATATTTGAAATTTAAAGCTTAATATAGAGTTCAGACTATATTTTAATAAAATTTTCTTTAATAACGCTTTTTAGTATTTGTCTAATTCTTCTTTAAATTAAAGAAGAATTATAGTAAAATATATGTAGGAGGGATAATATGTATACACCACTTTATATAAAAACTGATAATAGTTTACAAGAATCCTTAATAAAAATAAAGGATTTAATTGAATTTGCTAAGAAAAACAACATAAAATCCCTAACAATAACTGATAATAATATGTATGGGGTTATGGATTTTTATAAAATGTGCATAACTAATTCTATAAAGCCAATAATAGGTTTAGAAATTGAATATAAATCTCAAAAGCTAGTTTTATACGCTATAAATTATGATGGATATAAGAATTTGATAAAGTTATGCACACTTAAATCAGAAAGATCTTTAAACTTAGAAGACATAAAAGAACATTCAGATGATTTAGTGTGCATAACTCCGTTTGAAAGTTTAAGCGTTTATGATGAAATAAAAAGTTTTTTTAAATATATATATGTATCATATAAAGACACCAAGCAGTATAGTGAACTAAGTTATGAAAATTTGGTTTATATGAATGAGATATTATATTTAAACCCAAATGATTCTATGTATTTAAAATACTTAAGATGTATAAAAAATTCCAGTGTTTTAGATAATGAGAATGGTGATGATATTCATAATCATCTTATAGGAGAAGAAGAAGCAAATTTATTATATCCTAGGGATTTGAAAAACAACTACTTTATATCTCAACTATGTAATGTTCTACTTCCCTTTCATTTAAAATTAATGCCAAAATATGAAAATGATGATGGTATTGATAGTTATTCATATTTAAAGAAGAAGTGCATAGAAGGCTTAAAAGTACGTTTTGGCACTACAGTAAAAGAAATATATAAAACAAGATTAAAATATGAACTTGATATTATAAATAAAATGGGCTTTTGCGATTACTTTTTGATTGTGTCTGATTATGTTAGATATGCTAGAGAAAATAAGATTATAGCTACTTGCCGTGGAAGCGCTGTAGGATCACTGGTATCATATTGCCTTATGATTACAGATGTAGATCCTGTAAAATATAATTTAATATTTGAGAGATTTCTAAATCCTGAGAGAATAAGTATGCCAGATATAGATATAGATTTTGAGCACGAAAAAAGGCAAGACATAATTAACTATTGTATAGGTAAATATGGGAAAAAAAGAGTAGCGCCTATTATTACGTTTGGTACCTTGGGAGCTAAACAAGCTCTAAGGGATGTATCTAAAGCTTTAAATATAGATGCAAAATTAATAGATACTTTGTGTAACTTAATAGATTCAAAACTTACATTAATTGAAAATTATAAAGCAAATCCCAAAATAAAAAATCTAATAGATAGGTTTGACACGTTAGAAAAATGTTTTAAAGTGGCCCTTAAATTTGAGGGACTAAAAAGACACACTTCGATACATGCCGCTGGAGTAGTTATGTCTAACATAGACTTAGATGAGATAATACCTCTTGATAGTACACATTCTTTCTATATAAGCGGGTATGATATGACCTATTTAGAAGAGATAGGATTATTAAAAATGGATTTTTTAGCTATTAAGTATTTAACAACAATACATAACATAATAGAAAGTATAAATGCTTCAGGTAACAAAGATTTAAGTTTTGATAATATACCATTAAATGATACAAAAGCTTTATCAATATTTAATAAAGCAGATACTATAGGTATATTTCAATTTGAGTCAGATGGGATGATTAATTTTTTGAAAAAATTAAAAGTTACTAGTATGGATGATTTGTTTGCAGCTATAGCATTATTTAGGCCTGGACCTATGAAGAATATTCCGTCTTATATTGCAAGAAAAAATGGAAAAGAGAAGATTAACTATTTATCTCAAAGCTTAGAACCTATTTTAAAATCAACTTATGGAATTATGATATATCAAGAACAAATTATGCAGGTGGCTCATGTTATGGCTAATTATTCCTTAGGTGAAGCAGATATATTGAGAAAAGCTATGAGCAAAAAGAATAAAGAGATTTTACTTAGTGAAAAAGAGAAGTTTACACTTAGAGCAAGCCAAAATGGATATAGTATTGAAACTATAGATAGTGTGTATAATTCTATGCTTAAATTTGCTGAATATGGATTTAATAAATCACATTCTATAAGTTACTCTTTAGTATCATATAAAATGGCTTATCTAAAGGCATATTATCCTAAGCAATTTATTACCTATTTGCTTTCTATGGAAGTAAATGATATTGCTAAGACTAAGCAGTATATCTATTGTGCTAAAAAAAATAATATAAACATTTTACCGCCTAGTATAAACCTTAGCTTTAGAAAATATTCTATAGAAGATGGTGGCATTAGATATCCACTTTCGAGTATAAAAAATATAGGAATTTCAATTAGTGAATTTATAATTACTGAAAGAAATAATGGAAAATATATAGATATCTATGACTTCCTTAAAAGGTGTTATGGAAAAGTAGTTACAAAGAAATCTTTAGAATCATTAATATATTCTGGTGCATTAAGTGAATTTGGATATAATAAAAAAACATTAGTTAATAATCTAGACTTAATAATAAATTATGGAGAGTTAATAAAAGATTTGGATAGAACTTATGCACTTGCTCCAGAGATCATTCTTTATCCAGAATATTCGTTGTCAGAACTAATGGAGAAAGAATTAGATATTTTTGGATTTTATCTTACGGATAATCCTATAACAGAATTAAAAGCTGTCAATAAGAGTATAATCGATTTAAATGAATTAGAATTATACTTTGATAAAATTATTAATGTGATTGTTTATATTGATAAGATAAAAGAAATAAATACGTCTAAGGGTGACAAAATGTGCTTTATATTAGGTAGTGACGAGCTATCTATGATAGATATAATTTTATTTCCAAATGTTTATAAAAAATATAGTGATTTAAAAGTAGGAGATATTATAAAAGTAAAAGGAAAAGTAGAAAAGAGATATGATAAATATCAACTTGTATCAAATGAAGTAGAGAGGTTAAGCTTATGAGTTATAAAAAATTAGTTAGAGATAAAATACCAGAAATAATTAAAAGTAAAGGGGAGGTCCCAATCATTCGTATACTATCTGAAGTAGAGTATAAAGAAGAATTAGAAAAAAAGCTTTATGAAGAATATCAAGAAGTAATAGATTCTAACTGTTCTAATAGGATAGAAGAATTAGCTGATATGTTAGAAGTTATTTCTTATTTAGCTAAACTTGAAGGAGAAAGTCTAGATACCGTTATTAAAAAGGCACGTGAGAAAAAATCAGAACGAGGAGGTTTTGATAAAAAAATATATTTAGAAGGTGTTGAACAAGCCCAATAGTAGCTTTTATTGTCAAAAAAAATATATAAAATATATTTCCTTTTTATAAATAATGTGCTAAAATGTTTATAGTAACATTAGAATTGGAGGAATATACATGGGTTTTATAAAAGGATTATTTTCAGATAAAGAAGATGCCCAAGTAGGAAATGGTAATGAATATTATGATTTAAAAGCTGAAGAAGCTGTTACTGAAGAGGGCGGAGCTAAAATGATTTTGTTAGAACCACGTGCTTATTCAGAGGCTCAACAGATAGCAGACCATCTAAAAAAAAGAAATACAGTAGTTGTAAATTTAAAAAGAGTTACTAGTGATCAAGCCAAGAGAATTATGGATTTTTTAAGTGGTACAATATATGCTATTAAGGGTAACATTCAAAAAATAGGTAGTGGCATTTTCTTATGTACACCAAATAACATAAATGTACAAGGAAAAATAACTGATGATACTGAAAAAGATAAAGACAAAGAAGAAGAAAATATAAATTACGAATGGTAAAAGCTTGAAATAATAATAAAGATGTGCTATTATATGTAGCACAACATTTGAGGGATGCTTATGGATAACAATGGTAAAACATTTAAAAACTATACTCCTGAAGAAGTTGACCACATTTTAGAACAAATTATCAGTCAAGTAGAAAGAATGATAGAGGATAATAAGGCTAAAAATAGGGAACTAGCTCTAAAGGATAAAAAAATACAAGAGTTAACTAGTATGGTTTCTAATATGAAACCTATTCAAGATAGATTAGCGCATTATGAGAGATTGGAAGGAACTTTAAATAGAGCAATCATGATGGCTCAAAAAACTTCAGATCAAATAAAGTCTTCAGCTCATAGGGAGAGCGAAATTCTTCTTGAAGATGCTAAAAGAAACGCTAGTAGAATAGTAAATGAATCATTGTTAAAAGCAGAAAAAACTGAAATGGAAGCAGAGGCTTTAAAAAGAAATATAATTATATTCAAGCGAAAATTAAAAGGAATATTAGAATCTCAACTAGAGATGGTTGATGAAATAGAAAAAGTAGAATTTTAAAGTAAAAGATAGAGACGATATAATAAGTAATTTAAAGAGAGTCTATGTTTGGTGGAAATAGATAATGAATTATTATATAAATCACTCTTGATACTTTTAATGGATAAGATTAAAACGGTTAATGTCGTTATACATTAGAGTGCATAATACTATTATGAAATAGGGTGGTACCGCGTGAACTACGTCCCTACTTATAATAGTTTTTTTTGTTTATTAATAGGAGGGTTAATATGAAGTTTGAGGAATTAGATAAAAGAAAAGTAAGTGAAGTAGAACAAGACTTGAGTAAAAAATTTGATGAAATGGATTTACTTAATAAGACCATAGAAAATAGAAAAAATAGTGAGAATTTTGTTTTCTATGATGGTCCGGCTACAGCTAATGGAATGCCTGGTGTTCACCATATATTAGCTAAATTATTAAAAGATACTTATTGTAAATATAAAACAATGAAAGGTTTTAAGGTACTTAGAAAAGTTGGATGGGATACACACGGACTTCCTGTTGAAGTTCAAGTTGAAAAGGAACTTGGATTTAGTGGAAAAGGCGATATTGAAAAATATGGTATAAAAGAATTTAATGAAAAATGTAGAGAAAGTGTTTGGAAAAACGAAGCTGCATTTAAGGATTTTACAAAGAAAATAGGTCAATTTATCGATCTTGATAATCCATATATAACTTATGACAATAATTATATAGAGACAGAATGGTGGATATTAAAAAAGTTTTTTGATGAAGGTTTAATATATAATGGTCTTAAGATTCTTCCATACTGTCCAAGATGTGGTACAGGTCTTGCTAGTCATGAAGTTGCGCAAGGATATAAAGAGATTTCTGTAAATACGGTTACAGTTCCTTTTAAAGTTAAAAATGAAGATAATACATATTTACTAATATGGACAACAACTCCTTGGACGTTAATGGCTAATGTAGCTGCCTGTGTAAACCCTAATGAAAAGTATGTAAAGTGTTTATCAAAGGGATATAATTTCATAGTAGCTGAAAAATTAGCAAACAAAGTTTTAGGAGATGAATACGAAGTAGTTGATGAATATTTAGGTAGTGATCTTGAATATTTAGAATATGAACAGTACTTAGATTTCTTAAAAGTAGACAAAAAAGCTTTTTATGTTACTTGTGCTGATTATGTAACTATGGAAGATGGCACAGGAATAGTTCATATAGCTCCTGCTTTTGGTCAAGATGACTATGAAGTAGGATTAAGATATGATCTTCCAATATTAAATCCTGTGGACGAAAATGGTTGTTATACGTCAGGCCCTTGGAAAGGAAGACTTGTTGTAGATTCAGAACTTGAATTAGAAATAATAAAATATTTAGCTAGTAAAGATAAGATTTTTAAAAAGCAAAAAATGGTACATAATTATCCACATTGTTGGAGATGCAAGACACCTCTTGTTTACTATTCTAAACCTAGTCTTTACATCAAGGTTACAGATTTTAAAGATAAAGTAATTAAAGCAAATAAAACTGTTTCTTGGCATCCTGATTATGTAGGTGAAAAAAGGTTTGGTAATTGGTTAGAAAATCTTAATGATTGGGCAATATCTCGTAATAGATATTGGGGAACCCCAATTCCACTTTGGGAGTGTTCTTGTGGACATAAAGAGATGATTGGCTCAAGAGAAGAGTTAGTTGAAAAATCAATAGAAAAAATAGATAAAACAATAGAACTTCATAGACCTTATGTCGATGATGTACATATCAAATGTAGTGAATGTGGCAAGTCTATGACAAGAGTAAAAGAAGTTATGGATTGTTGGTTTGATTCAGGATCTATGCCTTTTGCACAATATCATTATCCATTTGAAAATAAAGAATTATTTTCTTCTCAATTCCCAGCAGATTTTATAAGTGAAGGAATAGATCAAACTAGAGGATGGTTTTATTCTTTAATAGTAATTTCAACTTTTATAACTGGAAAGAGTCCTTATAAAAATGTTTTAGTTAATGACCTTATTACTGATAAGTATGGACATAAAATGCATAAGAGTAAGGGTAATGCAGTAGAACCATTTACTGTTATAGATAAGTATGGTGCAGATGCTATTAGATGGTATATGCTATACACATCACCTGTATGGACACCACTTAGATTTGACGAAGATGGTATAAAAGAGGTTCAATCAAAATTCTTTAGTACGTTAAAAAATACATATACTTTCTTTAGTATGTATGCTAACATTGATAATATTGATCCTAATACTTATGAAATAGATTATAGTAATATAGAAGAGATTGATAAATGGCTAATATCTAAATATAATAAATTAGTAAAAAAAGTTACTGAGTGCATGGATGATTATGATTTAACTACAGCTGTTAGATCTATACAAAACTTTGTAATAGAAGATTTATCAAACTGGTACATAAGAAGAAATAGAAGAAGATTCTGGTCAAGCAAAGATGATTCTTCAAAATTAGCTGTATATAAAGTTACATTTGATATATTGGTTGGAGTATGTAAATTAATAGCTCCAATAGCGCCTTTTGTAAGTGATGAAATATTTACAAAATTAACTCATTTAGAGTCAGTTCATTTGGAAGATTATCCTACTTATGATGAAAATATGATAGATGAAAAAATTGAAGCTAGAATGGATCTAGTAAGAGATTTGATAAGTCTTGGTAGAAATATAAGAGAAGAAGTTAAGATTAAGGTAAGACAACCTTTAAGTGAAGCACTAATAGATTCTAAAAATGAAGAATTAATAAGTGATTTGACTGATTTAATTAAAGAGGAATTAAATGTTAAAACAGTTAAATTTATTACAGATACAGAAAACTATATGAATTTTACTGTAAAACCTAATTTTAAAGAAGTAGGTAAAGTATTCGGACCACTTATGAAAGAATTCCAAAATAAATTGGAAGAATTATCTACAAGAGAAATATCTAAGTTGAGTAATGGTGAATCAGTAAATATGACTATTGGCGACAAGGAATATGAAATCACAAGTTCAATGGTAGATATTAGGACTAATTCCAAAGAAGGATTCGATGTTGGAACAGATTCATCTAATTTTATTATCTTAAATACTGAACTAACAGAAGAGTTAGTAATGGAGGGAATAGCACGTGAGCTTATATCAAAAGTTCAAAATTTGAGAAAACAAAGAGATTTTGATATAGCAGATAGAATAACTTTATATTATGATGGTGATGATTCTATAGATTCAGCTGTTTCTATGTTTGAAGATTTTATTAAAAATGAAACTTTATCTTTAGATATAGTAAAGAAGTCTTCTTTACCAGAAGAAGTTGATTTAAATGGTCATATTACATACATAGATGTAGAAAAAAAATAATATTAAAACTACACAATTACGTGTAGTTTTTTTAGTTTCTATATCTTATATTTTCATTAGATATGTTTAATATTATTCCCATGATGATCATATAGCTGAGTAAACTAGACCCACCATAGCTTATGAACGGAAGTGTAATTCCAGTTATCGGCATAATTCCTAGCGTCATTCCTATATTTTGCAGTTGCTGATAGATTAGCATTCCAATTATACCACTCATTATATACTTATTTTTATTGCTAGGACTTTCAACAGCAAGTTTTATAAGTCTTAGGTCAAAAAAAGTTATTAAAAGAATTAGCATTAAGGATCCAAAAAATCCAAAGTTATTAGCAAACACAGCAAATATGAAATCAGTTTGTGGCTCAGGAAAATATATTGGCGTTTTGTTAATTCCATATCCAAGTAGTCCACCACTTCCAATAGAAGTAATACCATTTTCAAGTTGATATCCGCTACCACTTGACCAATCTAGTAGTCTATCTACTCTAAGAAAAAATGATGAACCAAATATTTTAATAAATAAATCTGTATTTAAGAAGTATGTTATCAAAATAGTTCCTATTATTAATCCAAAAAGTCCAAAGATAATTATAAACCATCTATATCTTATTCCAGATATAAATAACATAATAAATGTTATTAATAAATATATAAGTACAACTCCTGTATCTGGTTCTAAGAATGTTAATAGGGATGGAATTAAAACTACAATTAATACTTTTAATAAAAAAATAAATTCATCTTTAACGGTAGGATTATTATATTTTTCTTTAAAATTATTAATCATATTTCCAAGTACTATTATTAAAATAATTTTCATAAACTCACTTGGTTGAAAATTTCCTATTCCGGGTATTTTAAACCAACATTTTGAATTATTTATCGGTGTTCCAAAAAAAAGAACTAATAGAAGAAGTATAGTAAATAATATATATAGCCGCCAACCATTTTTATATATTAAGTTATTACCAATAAACATTATAACAAGTATCAAAATGAATCCAGCGGTATACCATAAGGTTTGCTTTAATATTAAATGGCTATTTTCCACTAGTAGTGTTTCAGCACTACCTATTGTAACAACGCTTATGATAGAAAATAAAATAAGACAAATGAGTATAGCTATATCTACTTTATACTTTGATACGCTTTTCATATCATCACCATTATTATCTTACACTATTTACGTTATTTATACAACAAAATAACAATATATTTCTTTTTTTTAAAATTTATAGTATAATTATAAAGGTGATTAATTTGAGAATAGAATACATAATTATAATAGTGGTTTGTTTAATAATAGCTATAGCAATTGCTAGATCTAAAAAGAAAGATTTTAAGCTAGATGCTAATAAATTAATAATATTATTAGGCGGAAAAGAAAACATAGTGAATTATGAATTTAATAAGTCTAGATTTATGGTAACACTAAAAGATGTAACTAAAGCAAATAAAGATGGAATACAAAAAATGGGAGCGCAAGGTATAGTTGAGATTGATAATCAGCTAAAGATTATATTAGGTCCAAGTGCAAAACAAATAAAAAAATATATTAGTGAATTAAAGTGATATTTCGTCACTTTTTTTCTTTTTTCGACAAGTTTCGACAAAAAAGCCTATTACAATAAAATTGGTGATATAAATGAATTTATTTCAGGTTGTACTTTTAGATGTGGTTTTATTAATGTTTCCTATATTAGTATTTTTAATATATTTATGTACTAATAAAAATATTAATTCAAAAGATAAAGAAATTTATTATAATTTAGCGCTTATTACATCTTTCTTTTTAACGTTTAAGTATGGTATTAATACTCCTAAAATATTACCAATATTAGTACTTAATTCAATTGTAATACTGGCCTACCTTAAAGATAAATATATACTAGCTAACTTTTTTTCAATATTAACAATATTAATTTACAAAAATGAATTTAATCTTATGTACGTATTTATTTTGGTTTACATATTATTTGGTATTTTATATGTCGTAAAATGTACTAAAAAGCTAAACAATATAATATATTTAGAACTATTTGTATTCTTTAGTAGTCTTATATACTTTATTTGGATATATGTTTATAATAGCGTTTATTTTGATCTTTACGATGTAATATTAATAATAATAAGTTATGTATTTATTGTGAATATATTTTATCTTATGTATTCAACAGGTGTAAGAATCCTAGATAGTCATATAAAATTTAAAGAGTTACAAAAAGAAAAACAAATTAGACTTTCTTTATTTAAAATTACTCATGAAATAAAAAATCCAATAGCAGTATGCAAGGGATATCTAGATATGATTAATACAGATGATTTAAAACAAGTTAAAAGATATATTCCCATTATAAAATCGGAAATAGAGAGACTTTTAGCGCTTTTACAAGACTTTTTGCTCATAAATAAGAGTAATTTAGATATAGATATTATGGATATTAATATGTTGGTTGAAGATACTTTGGATAAACTAAAACCGTTATTAAATGAAAATAATATTAATGTTAAGTTGAATTTTGTAGATGATGAAATATATATAAATGGTGATTATAATAGACTTAGTCAAGTTATAATAAATATTGTAAAAAATAGTATAGAAGCTATTCCAGAGGGTAAAATCGGTATAATAGATATAAATACTAAAATTAAAAATAATAAATATATTTTAACTATAGAAGACAATGGGATCGGTATGAATAAAGAAACTATTTCAAAGATAAGGGAGCCATTTTTTACTACTAAGAAAAGAGGATCAGGACTTGGAGTATCCTTAATATATGAGATTATGGATGCCCACGATGGAAGAGTAGAATATGAATCAGAATTTGGGCAAGGTACCAAGGTTAAGTTAGAGTTTCCTTTATATAAATAGACAAAATTTTATTGTCTTTTTTTTTAATATTTTATATAATTAAAATGGTGATAGTATGAAGGGTAAACTTATAGTTATAGAGGGAACTGATTGTTCTGGAAAGGAAACTCAAACCAAGATGTTAATTGAAAGACTTGAAAAGGAAAATATAAAATGTTTTAGATTTTCATTTCCGAATTATGATAGTCCTACAGGAAAAATAGTTGGTGGACCATACCTAGGAAAAAGTTATATATGTAATGGTTGGTTTAGCGAAGGTGCAACTAATGTGGATCCCAAGGTATCTTCATTATATTTTGCAGCAGATAGAAAATATAATATAAATAAGGTTGAAGAACTATTATCAAATGGTGTAAATGTAATACTAGATAGATATATGTATTCCAATATGGCACACCAAGGTGGAAAAATTAAAGATAAAGATGAGCGCTTAAAAATGTATGAGTGGTTAGATAAATTAGAGTTTGGTCTTTTAGAACTTCCAAAGGCAGATATAAAAGTGTTTTTACATATGCCATACGAGGTATCTCTTAAGTTAAAAAGTAATAGAAAAGAAGCTTTGGATGAGCATGAATTATCTAAAAATCACTTGTTGATGGCTGAAACTGCATATAAAGAAATAGCAGGTTTGTATGATTTTAAAACAATTGAATGTAATGATAAATTGGAGCCAAAACCCATAGAAGAAATAAATGACGTATTGTATAAATATATATCAAATTTGATATAATTATTTAGATATGTTATAATTATTAGCTGGAGGATGTATATAATGATAGATATTTTAAGAAAGACTATAAATAAAATAGTTGAATACATAAAGACAAATTTACTTATGTCTACTTTTATAATTACATCATTAATAAATTCATTTTTAGTAAGATTTTTTACGGTAGGAAATATATTTGCCTTAAAACCAGTTTTAGCAGATTTAGTAGTATTATTTGTTATAACTGCTTTTGGCTATTTTATAAAGCCTAAGCACCAGTACAAATATTTTTTAGGATTTAGCATATTACTTACACTTATTTGTATAATAAATACAGTGTATTATAGTAATTATATTTCTTTTGCTTCAATATCTTTACTTAAAACAGCGAGTGAACTTGGAGGATATACGGATGCAGTATTTGAAAATATACTAGAGATTAAAGACTTTATATTTTTGATTCAAATATTTGTTTTAACTTTTGTTCATATTCAATTAAAAAGAAAAGGCTATTATGAAAAAGTAAAAGAAGTAGAAAATGGTAAGGTTAGGTTTTTAAATACATTAGTAGGCGCTTTAATTACACTTGGATTTTTTATTTCAATGTTAACATCTACAGATATAAGTAGACTAAACAAGCAATGGAATAGATCTTCTATTGTTATGGAGTTTGGTATATATATATATCAAGCTAACGACTTAGTTAGTTCTATAAAAACTACAGTAAATGAAATGTTTGGATATGATGATGCTTATAAAACTTTCAGGGAATATTATGAGTCTAAAGAAGTAAGTGAAACAAGTAATAAGTATACTAATCTTTTTAAAGGCAAAAATGTAATTGTAATCCATGGAGAGAGTTTACAAGCATTCACTATGAATTTAAAATTTAATGGTAAAGAACTTACACCAAATTTAAATAAGCTAGCTAAGGAAGGAATTAATTTTTCAAATTTCTATGCACAAGAAAGTGTAGGTAATAGTAGTGATAGTGAATTTACTTCTTTAACCTCTCTTTTACCATCAAGTAGTGGTACGGTTTTTATGAACTATTTTAATAGAGATTATGAAACAATACTTAAATTACTTAAAGAGAAAAATTATTACACTTTTAGTATGCATGCTAATAATGGTAGTGCTTGGAATAGAAGTGTAACTTATAAATATTTAGGATATGATGATTTTTATTATTATACTAAGGATTATGAGATAGATGAAAAGATAGGACTTGGTCTATCAGATAAGTCATTCTTTAGACAATCAGTAGAAATTATAAAAGGTATTAATAGTACTCATTCTAATTGGTATGGTACACTAGTTATGTTAACGAATCATACTCCTTTTAGTGATATAAATGATTTTACTGATTATAAAGTTAATCATACTACTACTGTAGAAAACAAGGAAACTCTAGAGCAAGAAGTGGTAACAGATGATTGGCTAGAAGGAACTAAGATGGGGAATTATTTAAAATCAGTTCACTATGCTGATGAAGCAATAGGAGAACTAATTAATGAATTAGATTCTTCTGGCTTGTTAGATAATACAATAATTGTATTATATGGAGATCACGATTGTAAATTGAAACAGTCAGAGTTTAAAAAGTTATATGATAGTGAATACTATAAAGATGTTCTAATAGATCCTAACGATACAGTTGATGGTATAGATGATTTTACTTATGAAATAAATAGATCGGTTCCATTTATAATTTGGTCTAAAGATATAGTAAATACAAAATATAGTACTAATGTAAGTGAAGTTATGGGTATGATAGATGTTATGCCAACTTTGTCAAATATGTTAGGAGTAAAGCCTAAATATGCTTTAGGACACGATATATTTAGTATTAAAGATAATGTTGTGGTCTTCCCTAGTGGAAACTGGATAACTAATAAACTTTACTATAACAGCGCTAAAGATAATTTTAGACAATTAAGTCTGGATACTTCAATAGATGGTGATTATATAAGTAAGTATAATAAATATGCAGATGAATTAATAAATGTATCAAATGGAATTATAACTTATGATTTAATAAAAGCATATGAAACAGGAATAGAAACTCTAGAAGAAAGATAAAAAATTGATTGACTTATAATCAATTTTTTTTGTATACTTATTATTATAGGAGGATTTATGAATAAGGATGTTATACTTGAAATAAGTAATGATTTAAATATAAAAGAAAGTCAAGTTGAAGTTACTTTAAAGTTACTAGAAGAAGGAAATACTATTCCTTTTATAGCACGTTATAGAAAGGACAAAACTGGTGCTTTAACTGAAGAAGAAATTAGAGCTATAGAGGAGGTTTATTCATATCAAGTTAATCTTTTAAAGAGAAAAGAAGATGTAATAAGATTAATAGATGAAAAAGGTCTTCTTACTGATGAATTAAAATCAGAAATTATGAATGCTACTAAATTAGTAGAAGTTGAAGATTTATATAGACCATTTAAAGAGAAGAAAAAAACTAAAGCAACAGAAGCTATAAAAAATGGATTAGAGGGTTTAGCACATGAGATTATGGCTTTTCCAGTATCTGGAAGTATAGAAAATATTGCTAAAAAGTATCTAAATGAAAATGTTTTAACTATTGATGATGCTATAACGGGGGCTAAATATATAATAGCAGAAGAAATAAGTGATAATGCTTCATTTAGAAAGAGTATTAGAAATAATACATATAATTTTGGAACTATTAAAAGTAAATTAAAGAAGAATGCTAAAGATGATAACAAAGTTTATGATATGTATTATGACTATGAAGAAAGAATAAAATCTATAAAGCCTCATAGAATTTTAGCGCTAAATAGAGGAGAAAATGAAGGAATACTTAATGTATCAATTGAAAATGACAGAGAAAGAACAATAGAATTTTTAAAGAAAAAGATTATAAAAAATGAAAAATCATTTGTTTATGATATAGTTTGTGATGCTATATTAGATTCTTATAAAAGGTTAATAGAACCATCTATAGAAAGAGAAATCAGAAGTGATTTAACAGATATTGGAGAAAATGCAGCTATAGATAATTTTGGTAAAAATTTAGAAGCTTTACTTTTGACTCCTCCAATAAAAGAAAAGGTAGTTTTAGCATTTGATCCAGGATATGTAAATGGATGTAAAATAGCTGTAATAGACAAAACTGGAAAATACTTAGATTCAACTGTAGTTAAGCCTTTCCTAAAAAATAATAATGATTCTAAATTTGTCTTACAATCAGAGTTAATTGTAAAGGATTTGATACTTAAATATAATGTAGATATAATAGCAATAGGTAATGGAACAGCTTCAAGAGAATCAGAAAAATTTATTGCTAATATGATAAAAAAATACAATTTAAATTGTAAATATGTAATAGTATCAGAGGCTGGTGCATCAATATATAGTGCATCTAAAATAGCTATAGAAGAATTTCCAGATTTAGCAGTTGAAAAAAGAAGTGCGGTGAGTATTGGAAGAAGATTACAAGATCCATTATCCGAACTTGTTAAAATTCCACCTGAAGGAATAGGTGTTGGATTATATCAACACGATGTATCACAGAAAAAACTAAGTGATAACTTGGACTTTGTTGTAAGTAAGGCTGTAAATAGCGTTGGTGTAAATGTAAATACGTCAAGTGCGTCTTTATTAAAATATGTATCTGGATTTACAAAGAAAAATATAGAAAAGATAATTGATTATAGAAATAAAGTAGGCAGGATTAATTCTAGAAAAGAGATTGAAAAATTGTTGACTCCAAAAACATATCTTCAGTCAATAGGATTTTTAAGAATTACGGATGGAGAAAATATTTTAGATTCAACAGGAATACATCCTGAAAGCTATAAAATAACCCTTGATTTATTAAAAGAAATTGGTATGAGTTTAAAAGATGTTGGAACAGAAAAACTAATAAGTGCTTTAGATAAAATAAATCTTAATAAATATAAGGATATATTAAATGTAGACATTTATACTTTAGAAGATATTGTTAAGTCTTTAAAAGCTCCAAATAGGGATCCAAGAGATTCAATGCCACAACCGATTTTAAAAAGTGATGTATTAGAACTTAAAGACTTAAAAGTGGGAATGCGCTTAGAGGGAACAGTTAGAAATGTAGTAGATTTCGGAGCTTTTATAGATATAGGTTTACACGAAGATGGATTAGTTCATATATCTAAAATAACTGATAAATACATTAAACATCCAAATGAAATATTAAGCGTTGGCGATATAGTAGAATGTTATGTTGATGAAATCAAATTAGGCAAAAATAAAGTATCATTATCATTAATAAAGCCAAAAAACTAGCAGTGCTAGTTTTTAAATTACTATAGCAAATAGATTTCCTGAACCCCTATTAACTAATTTAGTTAAAGTTTGTTGTAATTTAAATCTTGCGTTTTCTGGAGTTAGTGATAGTTTTGCTTGGATGCCTTCTTTTACTATATTATCGATGCTTCTTCCAAATATTTCACTTTTCCAGATACTTCCTGGATCTTTATCATTATCTTTCATAAGATAATTAATAAGTTCTTTACTTTGAAGTTCTGTACCTATTATAGGCTCGAAAGTAGATTCAACATCGACCCTAATCATATGTATAGAAGGCGCTACTGCTTTAAGTTTAATTCCATATCTTGATCCTTGTTTTATTATTTCTGGCGTTTCTAATTTCATATCATTCAAAGTAGGGCAGGCAACTCCATATCCAGTGGTTCTTACCATTTTAAGGGCTGATTTAATTTGATCATATTCTGTTTTAGCTTCATTATAATCTTGGAATAGCATAAGAAGATCTGCTTTGCTTCTAACTTCTATGCCCATAGTTTCTTTTAATACTTCATCGTATAAGTATTCAGGAGCTTCAAGATTAATAGTAACTATTCCAGTTGATGTATCAACATTAGATATATAGGCCTTCTTTATATGTTCACAATTTTCAAAATGAGTAGTTATATGTTCAATATCTCTTAATTTGTCAACTTCAACTACACTTTCTCTAATTCTTTCTATGTACTCGCTTTTTAAGGAATTAGTAGGATTTAAGCAAGCAATCCAATCAGGCATATTGATTTTAACTTCAGTTACAGGGAATTCATAAAGTGATTCTCTAAGTACACTATAAACTTCTTTTTCATTCATATTCTCAACGGATAGTGGGATAACAGGTACGTTATATTCCTCTTTTAATTTTTCAGCCATTCTTTCTGTTTCAGGTAATGTTGGATGTACGGAATTAAGTATTACAATAAATGGTTTACCTATGTCTTTTAGTTCATTAACGATTCTATTTTCTGCTTCGATATAATTTGATCTCGGTATTTCACCGAATGAGCCATCTGTAGTAACTAAAATTCCAATACTAGAGTGATCTTTTATTACTTTTTCTGTGCCTATTTCTGCTGCTTCTACAAATGGAATCTCGTCATCATACCAAGGAGTTTTAACCATTCTAGGACCATTTTCATCTTCATATCCTTTAGCGCCTTCAATGACATATCCAACGCAATCTACTAATCTAACATTACAAGAAAAATTATCTATGTTTATTGATGCTGCATTACTAGGTACAAATTTTGGTTCAGTAGTCATAATCATTTTTCCTTGTGCTGATTGAGGTATTTCGTCTAAACATCTTTTTTTCTCATATTCATCTTCGATATTTGGAACAACTAAATTCTCAATAAATTTCTTAATAAAGGTTGATTTTCCTGTACGAACTGCACCAACAACACCTAAATATAAATCTCCACCTGTACGCTCTGTTATACTCTTTATAATCTCAATTTTTTCCATAACAAACCTCGTTTCTAGTTAAATATATGAGTAGCAAATTAACTTATTCTAGAAATATAAAAAATGAGTGAAAAAAATTTAAATTTGATTGACATTTCGTTCTACATTAATTATAATAAAAAACAATTTTGGAGGTGTTCTATGAAATTAAATTTACCTGTTATATTACTAAATGGAATGCCTCTTATGCCAGAAGCTACTCTAAAGCTTGAATTTGCTGATGCAACAAGCAAAAACATAATAGAAGAATCAGAACTTTTCCACGATAGAAAAATATTTGTCGTAGCGGCAAGTAAGAATGAAAAGAAAGAATACGATTTACCTAGAATAGGTGTAGTAGCTAAAATAATGAAGAAGTTAATACTTCCTAACGGCAAAGTTAGGGTAGAATTAAAAGGAGTATCTAGAGCATCTGTAATACAGTATATAAAAGGTAGTGAAGAATGCGAAGATATAGAATCATTTGTAGATGTAATTAAGATTAGCAATGTAGATCCTAAAACAAAAGAAGCTGTGATGCGAAAGTTATATAGTGAAATAGAAAAATATACTGCTAGTATTCCAGGAATAAGTAATAGTGTTTTGTCATTAATAGAAGGTACAAAAGATCTTGATAAAATTGTTGACATTATGGTAAATCATATGTCATTACAAAAAGAGCGCTTATTAGAATATATTAAAGAAGAAAATGTTTTATCTAGGGTAGAAATGCTTCTAGAAGATATGTATAAAGAAGAGCAATTATTTAGCATAGAAGATAATATAGATAGTAAGGTAAAAAAGGAATTAGATAAAGACCAAAAAAATTTCTTTTTGAGAGAAAAGATGAAACTAATTCAAAGTGAATTAGGCGAATTATCTAAAAGAGAAGAAGAATTAATAACATTAAGAAAAAGCGTTCAAGAATTAAATTGTAGTAGTGAAATTAAAAATAGACTATTTTATGAAATAGACAGATATGAAGAAATGTCTAGTATGTCACCTGAACTTAGTATAGTTAGAAACTATATAGATTTTATGTTGAGTTTACCTTGGAATATTACTACCAAGGATAATGATTCTTTAGCTCAAGTAAAAAAATCATTAGATGATAATCATTTTGGTATGGATATGGCTAAAGAAAGAATTGTAGAATACTTAGCGGTAAAAGAAAATTCTCCTTTGGTGGATACTCCAATTATATGCCTAGTCGGTCCTCCTGGAGTAGGAAAGACTACGCTTGCTGCTTCAATCGCCCAAAGCATGAATAGAAATTTTGTTAAAATATCTATGGGTGGAATTGATGATGAAGCGATGATAAAAGGTCATATTAGAACTTATATAGGATCTATGCCGGGTAAAATAATAGAGGGTATTAAGAGAGCGAAAAGTTCTAATCCAGTTTTTCTAATAGATGAAATAGATAAGATGGGAACTAGTTATAAGGGTGACCCTGGAAGCGCACTTTTAGAAGTGCTTGATAATAGTCAAAATAAAAATTTTGTTGATAATTATGTAGGTGAAGAATTTGACTTATCAAATACTATGTTTATAGTAACCGCTAATGACTTATCTAAAATTCCATCAGTACTAAAAGATAGATTAGAAGTAATAGAGGTAAGTGGATATACTGAGCTTGAAAAAGTAAATATAGCTAAGAAATATTTAATCCCTAAAATCTGTAAAAATCATGGAATAAGAGACATAAAAATAGCAGATGAAGAATTAATAAAAATAATTAGAAACTATACAAAAGAATCAGGAGTAAGAGAACTTAACCGATTGCTTTCAAAAATAGTTAGAAAAATAGTTACAAATAAAATATTAAATAATAAAAAGCTTACACTTACTATAAATAATGTAGAATTATATTTAGGAAGTGAAAAATATGGAAGTATTCTAGTAGATGATGATATAGGTGTAGTTAATGGACTTTCTTGTACTACATTTGGAGGAGACACTATCAGTATAGAAACTACATATTTTAAGGGTAATGGAGATCTAACATTAACAGGAACATTGAGTGATGAAGTAAAAGAAAGTGCTAAAATAGCTTTAAGCTATATTAAAGCTAATTCTAAAAAATTTGGTATAGATTATGAATTGTTTAAAAATGATATACACGTTAATATTCCAAATATAGGGATAAAAAAAGATGGACCTTCTGCTGGGTGCGCTATTACAACTTCAATAATAAGCGCTCTAACAGGCTTAAAAGTAAATAGCAACGTAGCAATGACAGGTGAGATGACTTTAAGAGGCAATATTTTAAAAATAGGTGGTTTAAAAGAGAAAGCTATTGGTGCATATTTAAATCATATAAATATATTATTTGCTCCTGAATCTAATAGAGATGATTACAATCAGTTGCCTGATGAAATAAAAAACAGTATAAATTTTATATTTGTAAAAAAATATGAAGAGATATATAACTATTTAAATAATATAAAGTAAACAAAAGTAAGTTTACTTCTTTTTTTGTATTGATTTATTATATAAGATATATATTTATATTTTAAATGATAAAAAACTTTTGTAGATTAAATAACAGTTTTATAATTTAGGGCATTATGTGTTATAGAGGTTAGTAGCATACAATAATATAAAATTTATATCTTAAGGAAATATATTTTATTTATTATACTAAATTATTTGGTGTCAAAAATATTATTTTATAAAAATATTACTTGTTTTTTTTTTTTTTCTGTGATATTATTAGTTTAGCATAGTGGTTGGGAGGTGTTGTATGAATAATAATTTGAATGATAATCAAAACTTTAATTTTAACGTTAATAATCAACCTTTATCACAGAAAGAGATAAAAAAATTAAAGAAGATTGAAAGAAAGAAAAAACTAAAGGCATATGATATATTTGGTACTCATTATATAATTGTTTTATTATTAACATATACTCCAGTTACGCTTCTTCTTATGAACCCTTTAAAAGGTGCTGATGAGGCAGTTAGAAGTATTGTTGCGTATGTAGGTTATATTTTTCTTCCTTTAATAGGGGCATATTTATTAAAATGTATACATTATGGTAGATTAAAAAATTTCATCACTAAAGAAAATTATAAAGAAATAAGAAAAAGTGCTATAGTTGACTTAGTTTTATTGGGATTTTTTCACATAGGAATAAATATTGGTGCTTATATTATTCCAATAGCTCTTTCTTATGTATTGTCCTGTATATATTTAATTTATGAGATGGATAAAATATATAAACTAAAATAAAAGCTTGCTCTTTTATTTTTTTTTTATTTAATGTATAATATATGTGATAGTAGGTGATATAGTGCTAGGTAAAATAATTGGAATAAAAGATAATATTGTTTTGTTAAAATTAAACGTTAAGCTAGAAGAAATGCAAAACATTATAAATCTTTATGTTATGTTTGAGGATAATGAAAAAAAATTAATTGGTGAAATAGTAGATATAGATGAGGGAATAGCCTATGTTAATTTAATGGGTGAACTAGATGGTGATGATTTTAATTTTGCAGTAAGTAAGAAACCATCTTTTGCTGCTACTTCTAAATTGATTTCTAAAGACAAAGTAAATTATATAATAGGAATGCCTGATTACAGTGAAAAAAAATATCTTTTATTAGGAGAGAGCCCTATATATGAAGGTGTAAAAATAGGTGTTAATATTAATGAGTTTTTCAGCAACCATTTTGCTATATTTGGGTCAACAGGAAGTGGTAAATCGTGCAGCGTGGCAAGAATATTTCAAAATCTATTTGAAAAGAAAAAGTCAATTGCTTATAAAGCAAGCATTTTGATATTTGATGCATATGGGGAGTATCATAGTGCATTTAAAGATATTAATGCACATACTCCAGAAATAAATTTTAAGGCATATACAACAAATACGCATGATAATACAATTCCCAATATTAAGGTACCCCTATGGTTGCTTGGTGTTGATGATATAGCTCTTTTATTAGAAGCTGAGTCAAGAGCAGATTTACCAATTATAGAGAAAGCAATGAAACTTGTTAGCATATTTGCTAGAGAAGAAAGCGAAGTATTAAAAAGTAAAAATGATATAATAGCTCGTGCATTACTAGATATTTTGGCAAGTGGTAAGTCTCCAGCACAAATAAGAGATCAAATATTTTCTGTTTTAAGTCATTTTAATACTAAAGATCTTAATTTAGAGACACCTATATATCAGCCGGGATATACAAGACCATTAAAACAATGTTTACTTATAGATTCAACTGGAAAAATAAGAGAAATGGAACTTTTAACAACGTTTATAAGTGAATTTTTGAAAGACGATATAGATCTTAAATTACCAGATGGCACTTTTAAATATACATTAAAAGATTTATATGATGCCTTTGAATTTGCTTTGATATCTGAAGGTGTTCTAAGCAGTGACAAAGTATTTGATGATTATAATGTTTTAAAAGTAAGGTTAAGAAGTTTATTAAATAGTGACTATGCATCATATTTTGATGATTGTGAATATGAAACAAGAGATCAATTTATAAAAGAAATTTTAACTATAGAAAATGGTAGAAAAGCTCAAATTATAAATTTCAATATAAATTACGTTGATGATAGATTCGCTAAAACATTGACCAAAATATATTCTAGAATATTTTTTGAATATTCTAAAAATTTGAGAAGAAGAGCAAGTCTACCTATACATATAGTTTTAGAAGAAGCACATAGATATGTACAAAACGATTCAGATGTTAATGTAATTGGATATAACATATTTGATAGAATTACGAAAGAAGGAAGAAAATATGGAGTTATGCTTGGACTTATTTCACAAAGACCTTCTGAGTTATCTACAACAGCGCTATCACAGTGTAGCAATTTCTTAATATTTAAAATGTTACACCCTACTGATGTAGAATATATAAAACAAATGGTTCCAAATATGACAGACGATATAATTAAAAAATTAAAGTTATTAAGACCTGGAACCTGTATAGCTTTTGGTTCTGGATTTAAGCTACCATCTTTAATAAAATTAGATATGCCTTCTCCAGCTCCTTCAAGCAATAGTTGTGATATAAGCAATATTTGGTTTATAGATAGATAAGAGATAATTTTTTATCTCTTTTTCATATTTTAAAAGCTTAAGCATAACTTTAATTGATAGGAGATGTTTATGAAAAATATAATACCTTTTAAAAAAGATGTGATTTTTAAGACTAATATAGAAGAAATAACTAGTATTTCTCTAGAACATAATCTTTCTATAGAAAAAGATACCGTAAGAGGAGAATTTCTAATAAATGGAGAATACAAAGTAAGTGAAAAAAGTACGTCCGTTGATCCATTTAATTTGCAAATACCATTTGAAATAGTAATAGATGATAGATATGATACGAAAAAGGCTACTGTAGATATTGATGATTTTTATTACGAAATAGTAAACAATAATGTATTATCAGTTTCAATAGATGTATTAGTTGATTCTTTAGAAGAAAAACCTATAGTTAAAATTGATGACTTAACAGAAGTAACTCCTGTAAGAGAGGTTTTAGATGCGGATGATGATTTATTTACACTAAAAGATAACAAAGAAGAGGTTTTAGAAAATAGTCGTGAAGAAATAGAGAAAGCAGAAGAAAAGATAGATGAAGTTAGAGAAGAAAAAAAAGAAGAGGAAAAAACTGAAAAGGGAGAAGAGAGTATGGAAGAGAAAAGAGAAAATAGTAATATAGAAAATATAAATGAAAAAATTAATTCTTTATTTAGTCAAATTTCAAGTGATAGTGATACTTATGTAGAATACAATGTATATATCTTAAGAGATGGAGATTCTATAGATACTATAATGGAAAAATATAATATCACTTTAGAAGAATTAAAAAAATATAATGATTTAAGTAATTTACAATTAGGAGATAAGCTTATTATACCTAATGTTTATGAAAGAAATTAATGAACTATTAAAAAAAAATAGTATTAGAGCATTAAGCTATAAAAAAAATGGAAAAGCGATATTTGCAGATACTAATATAGGAAAAGTTGTTATAAAAAAAAATAGTAATAAAGACTATATTTACGACTATTTAAATACAAGAAGTTTTAATTATTACCCAGAAATATTAGATGAAGGACAATTTGTTATTACAAGATATATAGAAGATATTGATATTCCAAAAGAACAAAAAATTATAGATTTAATTAATTTAGTTTCACTTTTACATAGTAAAACTACTCATTATAGAGAAACAAGTGAAGATGAATATAAAAAAATTTACGAGGATTTATCTAATAATTATGAGTATTTATATGAATATTATTTAGAATTAATAACTTTTATAGAAGAAAAAGTCTTTATGAGCCCTAGTGAGTATTTGCTCGCTAGAAACATAAGTTTTATATTTGCGTCTATAGAAAAAGGAAAAGATTATATAGAAAAATGGTACGAAAAAGTAGAAGGATTAAATAAAGTGAGAGTTAGTATTGTGCATAACAATTTAAATTTATCTCATTATATTAGAAATAATAGAGAATATTTAATAAGTTGGGATAAATCAAAAATAGATATACCAATCTTTGACTTATATAATTTATATAATAGTCATTACTTAGATTTTGAGTTTTATGATTTATTAAAAATATATGAGCAAAATTATCCTTTAAAGGATTATGAATTAGGTCTACTTTTTATATTAATAAATATGCCCAGTAAAATAGAATTTAATGATACAGAATTTAATATGTGCAAAAAAATAAGTGGTGAAATAGATAGATTATATAAAAGTAATAAACTTATAGAAGAGTATAAAAAAAGTAGTTAACAAACTACCATAGTATTCTAAAAAAACAAAGAAATATCCAAAACATAAAAAATAATATTAAGAAGAAATTGAATCTAGTAAAAATAAATATAGTAAGTATTAATTGATAGAATAAAAGTAATGCGAAACAGATTAATAATATCCACCAAAATCCTCTACCGCGGCACCATTTCATATAATCACCTATAACATTTTATGTTAATAAATTAATGTAAAAGATTATATTAGACTATATTATTTATATTTTTAGCCTTTTCACTTATTAAAATAGATTCTTTATCTATTTTTTTTATAATTTTACTTATACCAGCAATTTCTTTTCTTTTCAAAAAGATAAATAATATAGAATATTTGTCATCCTTTTCCCTGATTGTTGTTATTTGATGACCATTAAGTATTTTTTTTATTTGTGATTCATATTTTTCTTTAGTAACACACATAAGTATATTGTTACCGAGCGCTATTTTTTCTTCTATAACACTTCCTAAATAAGAACCTACTACTGAACCAAGGCAAAAAAATATTATTTTTAAAATATCCTTATTTATATTAGTAATTACAATTCCAGTTACAAAAATCCATATGAGCGCTATTAAGCCTTGAAGAAATGCACCAAGTTTTTTTTTCCCATTGGCAACTACTATTAGTCTTAATGTAGCGAGTGCATTTTCAAGTATTTTAGAAAAGAAAATAGCTAAATATAACATAAAATCACCATTATTATTTTTTCTTTAAAGAAATATATTATACAAAAAAATATAATAAAAAATTTATATAAGCATATAATTTAGTGGTGATAATATGGATATAAAAGTAGGAGACTATGTAACAAGAATATCACATAATCATGATATGATTTTTAAAGTTATAAGCATAGATAGTGATATATGTTATTTAAAAGGCGCTAATATTAGGTTATACGCAGATAGTGATATAGAGGATTTAGTAAAGGTTGATTTTAAAGAAAGTAATGATCAGGACATAGTAGATAGAATAAAAAGTTCTAATAAATTAGATAGAGATGACTATTTTTATTTACCTGGTAAAATATTACACATAGATGGGGATCAGGAATATCTAGATAGATGTTTAAAATACTATAATAATATTAATTTAATGGCTATGGGCATATGTGAATATGAATCAGATATATCAAGTAAGATAAGAGATTATTTAGAAGAATACAATCCAAATATATTGGTAATTACTGGACACGATGCATACTATAAAAAAAATGGTAGTATTAATGATATAAATAATTATAAAAACAGTTTGAATTTTGTTAAAGCCGTAAAAGAGGCTAGGAAGTTTGAAAAAAGCCATGATAAGTTAATTATAATAGCAGGTGCTTGCCAATCAGATTATGAAGAATTAATAAGAGCAGGCGCTAATTTTGCTTCTAGCCCAAAAAGAATAAATATTCACGCACTTGATCCAGCTATTATAGCAAGTCAAATGAGCTTATCAGATATAAATAAGGATATAGATTTAAAAAATATAATTTCTAGTACTAAATATGGTAAGGAAGGAATAGGTGGAATTATTACAAAAGGTACTATGTATATGGGGTATCCTAGATGACAATATCAAAAATAAAAAAAGATCTTTTAGAACATTTAGGAGATGTTGTATCAATTAAATATAATTTAGGAAGAAATAAATATGAAAGTTATGAAGCTATAATAAAAGAATTATATGACTATGTATTTCTAGTTGAATGTGAAACTGGTACTAAGTCATTCTCATATATAGATGTGATAACTAAGGTTATAAAAATTGACTATTAAAATTAGTTGTGCTATAATTTTTTTAGTTGGGGCCGTCTAGTTTCGACGGGTATGTTTGAGCTCTAACTGCAAGCCGTAATGTAATACGTTAAAACAAACTTAAAATAACTGGAAACAGAAATCAATTAGCTTTCGCTTAATTTAAGAAAGCTGCCTGAGTAAATATATTCCTACGGTATTTACAAGGGCTCGATTTAGTAGGATATATTATTACGATGTCTATAAGTAATAATGAATGATATAGACTTATCTTTAAATTATTTGTTAATTAATTTATTTGAAGAGACAATTTATAATTAACTAAGCTTGTAGACGTTATTGTGGTAATGTATTCGGACATGGGTGCGATTCCCATCGGCTCCACCAAATTGATAGGAAACTCGAACTTTTATAAATTCGAGAGTAATAAATTACTAACAGAAATGTTAGTTTTTTTGTTATTTAACAAAGGAAAGTGATTGAGTTATGACAATAGAAACTAAAGAACTTGTAATAAGTAAAGAACTAAAAAGAAAGGTTGAAATGGTTTGTAGGTTTGCTAATGTAAAATACGCAATCATAAATGGAAATATCAAAAGTATTAAAAATACAAATATTACTATGATAAAAGAACAAACACTGAAAAATATACTATTTCTAAAAAACAATATATCAAAGATAAAGCCCATTTAAGCACACTTCAAGATAAATACTATCAAAGACTAATAGATAATGTTTTTGACCTAGAAAGTGGCATTAAAAACAGTGATAACGAGCATATTTCTATAAAAAAATTTAAAAAGATTACTAAAAAAACTAGAAAATAGATTAGAAAAGCAAAATTATTTAATGACTAGAGATTTTGAAGAACTAGAAGAAAAACTAAAAACTTCTAAACCAACAATTACAGGTAAAGAAGTTAAGATTGATCAAGATACTTATGATACATTAAATAATTTTATGAATACATCAAAAAGAGTTATAAAAGATATGCCAAATAATCAAGCATTATTTAAAGAACTTACTGATTATACTAAAAGTTATAAAGATTTAGAAAATGAAAGAAGAAATATTCAAGTTGAAGTTAGAAAACTAGAATATCAAAATGAAAAACAACAAAGAAAAAATAATATATTACATAACTTACTATACAATATTTTACAAACCTTAAAAAAGTTCTTTCATAGACTACTTAAAATAAGAACTGAAAAAGATAAAAATGAAGTAATATCAGAAATAAAAGAATACTACAAACAAGATTTATATGATAATTTTGATTTACACGATATAGCAGATAACACATCAAAAGATGAAGAAATAAATGATTATTTATATACAAAAAATTATGAATATGATGATAAGGATTTAAACATTTAAAAAACGAGCTACAGCTCGTTCAATAAAATTAAAATTCCATTTTAGTAACACACTACGCTATTGGCAAAGCCAATAACGGTGTGCAAAGGGAAACTCACTTTTGAAACCCTTTTAAATATAATTTTAGCAAGGCATAAAACCAAGCAAAATTATGTTTTTATTTTCAAAAATAAATCTATAAAAATCTAACGTACATTTACTTACAAACAAAATGGACCGTTTTTTCATTCAATTATTAATTTTATCAAGTAGATCTGAAATTCCATTAGAATAATCACATATTGAATTTTGTATTGAGTTAATCAATACAATTATGGCTTCTGCAAAATCATCTTCAGTATATTCTTTTTGTTTTAAATCTAATAGTTCTCTATTTAATATTGGTTCATTTTGTATATTTAATTCTTTACATAAATTATTAGAAAACGCAGTCAACATTTGTAATTGTTCATAAATGATACTTTGCTTTTCTTTTAATGTCTGTTCTTTAAAAAATACCATATACTCATTTATATCTTCATTCATAATTTCACCTAAACATTTTATTTAATTCAAAAGCAACCTGTTCTTGAGTTTTTTCATTTGTTGTATTTGCTTTAACCCATAATTTTTTAAATTTTCTTTTCTGACCTGATAAAGTCATAATGGATTGTTTTAATTTGTTCATACCAAATAATCTTTGCTGTGCATTATATCTTGCAGCAATTGCTGGATTTGTAGATGTTTGAGTTTTACCTACAGAAGTATATTCATATCTTGGTATTTGACTATCTTTAATTGCCTGTCCCTTTTCTCGTTCTACTTGTGCTCTTTGGGCATAAGTTTTAATCTGATTTTCTAAGTTAACTATTCTTTCTTTTAATCTATACGCCTTACTTACATCAGTATATTCTTCGTATTCTAATGATTCGGATTTATGTTGGTCTAAAACACCAGGATTCCAAGGAACCGAGCCATGTTTTTTAATTGTTATTTTTTCTAATTCTTCTTTTGCGTCTCTTAATTGTATTCTTAGATAATCTAAACTTTCCATTGTTTCACCTACATTCTTTTTATACCTTCCATGGTTTCAGAATTAAGCATATTATTAAATCTATTAATTTTATTTAATGCTGCATTTATATCATTTATTAAACTTTGATAAACATTTGAATCAAATGAACTTTGATTTGAGATTAATATTTTTTGAAATTCCTGTAATTGCAATTCTATATCTCCAATATAGTCTGGGTCCCAACTTTGCATATTATTAACTTCTGATATTAAAGATTCAATTGGACCTGATATTGTTGCAGTATTAATGCTTGCATTGTTTTTGGACTGTGTTTGAGTTTTTTCATGTTTTGGTTCAATGATTTGTTGTACCCATTCTTCTAAACTAGGATTATCTACTGATACATCACTTAATATATCAACAGCCATAAACCATTCATCACTCATACTTTTAACATTCTCGATAATGTATTTATAAAATTGCATTACTTTTGTCCACTTGTGTAAAAAATCATCCTTATTATTTTGAATTGCTTGTTTTGCATCTCCAACGTTTGCAAAATCATGTGCATATTTTTTTAATTCTTCCAATGCTTGTTCTATTGACATTATAATCAACTCCTATCCTATAATATAATAATATAATATCACAAAAATATGGTACAATATCAAAATAATGTAAAATTTTACATTTTTTAGTCAACTTTGTAAATACTGCGATATAATTTGATTAGTTAGTAGTTATTATTACCTATAAATTTATGTCTAGTGGTTGTTGTACTTCCACCAAAAGGACACCAAATTGATTGATAATAGAACTTTTCGAGTTTAATATAAAGAAAGAAACTTGTAAAAAGTTTTTTCATAATATTGTTAGAATATAAGAAAATTCTCACATATTAAAAAGGGAAATATTTACTTCTTTAATGCTAAATATTAATTCCAAATTTAAAGTATACTTAATTTAGACTGAGTACTTAATCTATTACAGATTAAGTACTATTTTTTTATACATAGAATCATTAAGATTAATCTCATGTGATAATATCATTATAAATAAATTTCTTAAATGGTTAAAATGTGTTTTTTGTGATAAAATTAAATAAAGCAACTAATATTTTACAAAAAACAACTAAAAGTTGGTTGTTCGCAACCAATAGAAAATATACAATTGTCTTAGAAAGGAGAAAAAATTATGAAAAATAATTTATCAGAAAATCTAAAAAAAATTAGAAAAGATAATAATCTTTCACAAGAACAGTTGGCAGAAGAATTAGGAGTATCAAGACAAGCTATTTCAAAATGGGAATCAGGCACAGCATATCCAGAGATGGATAAAATAATACAATTATGTAATAGATTTGAACTAAATATTGATGATTTACTAAATAAGAATATTAGGGAAGTTAAAGAAAATGAAATTTCAAAGAATAATCTTAATAAAATAATTGATAGTTTTCTTAACTTTGTAACAGATACTATTAATTTATTTCATAGTATGAGTTTTGAAAATAAAATAAAGTGTATATTTGAACAAGTTTTTATTATTATTATATTGTTTATTTTGAGTAAGATGTTAGGTTATGTGTTAATGAGTACATTTGGTGGGATTTTGACACATTTTCCAGATGGAGTACATTATTTTGTTGTTGATATACTAAATGCAATATATATATTGTTTTGTATAATAGTCTTTGTTGGAATAATTGTTCATGTTTTTAAAACTAGGTACCTTGATTATTATTTGAAAATAAAAAGTGAGACATTAAGAGAAGAACCATCTGATTTAAAAGAAAAAGTGGAACATAATAAAGATAGCGAAGATAGTAAAATATTATTTAGAAGTAATGAAAATAAAATAATTATTAGAGATCCAAAGAATTCAGAATATAGATTTGTTCATTCAATTTTTAAGATTTTTATCTTTGGAGTGAAATGTTTTGCTTTAATTATATTAGGATTATTGTGTTCAGGATTGATAGGACTATTAGCCTGTTTTGTAGCTTCATTTATAATAAGTAAGACTGGTATATTCTTTGTAGGAATTTTCTTATCAATATTATCTACCGCAACTTTAGACATAGTTATTATAATATTATTATTAAATTTTATTTTTAATAGAAAAAATGATAAGCCAAAAATGATATGGACGTTTATAATTTCACTAATTGTTTTAGGAGTAAGTATTGGATTAATATTTATTGGAAGCTTAAAATTTGATTATGTTACTATAGATAAAAATAGTAAAGATATTAAGACAAATAAAATAGTAGTAGACTTTAAAGATAACTTATTTATAGCTGACGATCATTTTGATTATGAGATTGAATATATTGAAAAAAGTATTGATAATATAGAGATTGATATAAGAACTAATAAATTAGTTGATGTAAAAAGTCACATTTATAGAAATGGTGAAATAAGTTTTTCGTATGATTCAAGCGCTAAAAAGATATTCGATAATTTTATCTCAAATTTAAATAAATATAAGATAGTTGAAGTTAATAATGAAGTGTATAGTTTTAAAGTCTATGCTTCTAAAGAAAATATAAATAAATTAAAAGAAAATTATAATATTTATAAAAAAAGTTTAGAAGAAGTTCAAAATTAAGACACAAATGATATTTTTATATTAAGCTTAAATTATCTAAAATAAATTTTAAATATTAAACTATCAAATTGTTGTATAGTGTATTTATTTATAGAGCAATTTATTGTTTATTTGATTATTTTTATGGTACAATGTTTTTGAAAAGAGGGATATGATGAAACAACCAGTAGTTTTATGTATATTAGATGGATGTGGCTTAAGAGAAGAAACAAATGGTAATGCATTTAAGAATGCTTATAAGCCTTGTTATGATTATTTAGTTAATAAATATCCTCATACAAGCTTAGAGGCTTCTGGAAAATTGGTTGGTTTACCAAACGGTCAAATGGGTAATTCCGAGGTTGGGCATATTAACATAGGAGCAGGGCGCATTGTTTATCAACCTCTAGAATTAATCAATCATGCTATAGAAACCGAGAATTTTTATAAGAATGAAAGTATATTAAAAGTTATTCATCATTCACAAGATAACAATTCTAAACTTCACATAATGGGATTAATAAGTAATGGAGGAATTCATTCGCATATTAATCATTTATTAGCCTTAGTAGATATGTGTAAAAAAGAAGGAGTTAATGAAGTTTATTTTCATTTGTTTACAGATGGGCGTGATAGTGATGTTCACAGTGGTAAAGATTTTGTAAAGCAATTGGAAAATAAGATAACAGAAAACAAACTTGGTACTATTACCACTATTTCAGGTAGATATTATGCTATGGATAGAGATAATAATTATGATAGAATTAAACTTGCCTACGATGCTATAGTTAGGGGAATAGGTGAAAAGTATTCATCATGTGAAGAATTATTCGATAGCCAATATGGCGAAGGTATTACTGATGAATTTATAAAACCATCTGTTTTAGCAAATGGAAAGTTAGAAAATAATGATGGTGTTATTGTGTTTAATTACCGACCCGATAGATTGAGAGAAATGTTTACAGCTATTACAAATCCACAATTAGTAGATATGGATACTGTTAAACTTGAAAATGTAAAATTAGTGTCTATGATGCCAATTACAGATAGTGTAAAAGGTACTATAGCTTTTGAAATAGAAAAACTTAATAACACTTTGGGTAAATATTTAGACGATCTAGGTCTTAATCAATTACGTATTGCAGAAACAGAAAAATATGCACACGTTACTTATTTTTTTGACGGTGGAGTAGAACTTGATTTAAAAAATTCTAAGCGAATACTAGTTCCTTCTCCTAAAGTAGCTACTTATGATTTAAAACCAGAAATGTCTGCCGAAGAAGTTACTGAAAAATTACTTGTTGAACTCGATAAAGATTATTTAGATTTTGTAGTTTTGAATTATGCTAATGGCGACATGGTAGGACATACTGGAAATTATGATGCAGCTAAAGCAGCAGTTGAGTTCTTAGATAAATGTATTAGTAGATTGTATAAAAAAGTAGAAGAGAAAAAAGGCATTTTAGTAGTTACTGCAGATCATGGAAATTGTGATATTATGATTAATGAAGATGGTACTCCGTGTACTACGCATACGACTAATAAAGTACCTTTTATAGTAACAAAAGAATCTATTGATTTAAAAAATAATGGAAAGCTTGCTGATATAGCTCCAACCCTGCTTCAATTATTGAATGTCCCAGTTCCTGTTGATATGACTGGAGAATCATTAATTAAATAGAAAGCTACTTATAATAGTAGCTTTTTTGTATGTATAATTAAAACATTAAACTATACGCAATTACTTTTATAAAAAAATATTAGGAGTGTTTAAATTTTTAATTTTTAAATAAATGTGATATAATAATAGCCTATTTATTGAGGAGGGGATTTTATGCAGTTTATAGATAGCAATAATAAACAATATAAACCCGTTTTAGAAGTAGAAGAGAAAAATAATTTTAAAGTAGTTAAGATTTTTAGAGAATGTACTTTTGAGGAACTAAGCAAATATAGGCTTAATATCCCAATGGGATCACTATTAAAAAGTGATAGTAAAGAGTCATTAGGGCTTATAAGAGCTCAAAAAGTATATATTATAAATAATAATGGAATTACTTACTATATAGCTATAAGCGATGATGATATAGCAATTTTGGAAAGAAAGATAGGATTAGATACAAGGGATATATCATTTAAGGTAAATCCAATAAGTAAATCTTTTAGTGTTTCGATGCATTTATTTGATTCAAACAATGTTACTAAAGCTATAAAACATTATCCTTCTCGAAATGAAAACTTTTCTTTAGAGAAAAAGGATGCATTAGGTATAATTAGTCAGTTATTATGTCGCTTAGAAAATGTTCCAAATATTGAGAGATTCTTAAGATTAAATAGAATATATCAAGCTACTAACTTAGTTAGCCAGGATAAGTTTTTTCCTGTTATAAGTGATGGTGTTGTAACTCTTTCTTGGAGATATAGAAAATGTGATGATATTGATTTGAGCGATGAAGCTTATTTAGATATTATTTTAAATGAAACTAAAGAAAAAGTCGGATTCATATTTTTTAATTACAATGCGTCAGAAGAATCTTTATATGATGGAAATGTTGGATATCGTATAAATAAAGATTTTAGAAATAATCATTATGCGTCTAGAGCACTAGGTCTATTAAAATTATTAGTTAAAGGAAATAAATCAGTTTCTAGTAAAGATATCTATATATCTACTATTCCTTCAAATGAAATATCTCAAAAAGTTATAATTAATAATGGTGGAGAAATGGTTTATTTTGGTAATGTTCCTGAATCGGATCCTCTATACTATATGGATGGCGTTGAAAAAGTAAAGATATATAGGATAGATATATAAAAAAAATTCTTTGGTCTTCCTAATTAATTATATAGAAAAGCTTTGCTTTGTGATATAATAAGCTTGTGGGGTAAGGAGGTTAAATTAATATGGAAAAAATTAGAATAGAAATTATGCCTAATCAAGTATTTTTAAATGGAGATAATACTTTTGATAGGGATAGCGCAATTAAATTATCTGGTAAAATTGCAGGAGTTTGTTATGATGAAGAGGGTTTTAATCATATAGATAAAGAGCCAGAAGAAAAAACTATGAGGAGAGTTTCTAGAACAATAAATAATGGCCATCATAGTGTATATGATCATGTACAGATTAGTTTAAATATTATGAATATACCAAAAATATTAGCTATGGTATTAAATAATGAAGGTCAGTACTCAACAAGTGAAAAATCCGCAAGGTATACAAAAGTTGTGAAAAAGGAAGGTTCAATAATAACTGGATTAGAGGAAGAGCTTTATAATAAGTGGCTTAAAATATTTAGAATAAAGATTAAAGATATCTATGGCACTCAACTTTCTGATTCTAGGATAGAGAAATTAGCTCAAGAAAATGCGAGATATTTAGTAACTGTTTTTATGCCTACACATATGATATATTCTACATCATTAAGGCAAATTAATTATATAGCTTCATGGATGCTAAAATATATAAAAAGTGTTGAAACTACAGTGTCAACTGATTTTGACAAGAAGTTAGCAGGTTTCATGAAAGAATTTGTAGAAGCTTTGGACAATATAAATGTTTTAGATGATAGATTAATGAAAAATGAAAAGGGTAGATCATTATCTTTATTTGGTAAAGATTTAAGTAGTAAAGAAGAACATTTTGGCGATGTTTATTCAACTCTATACAAGGGATCTTTTGCTCAGTATGCCCAAGCACAAAGACATAGAACATTAGATTATAAATTAGAAATGTTAGATAGTAAAGAATATTATGTTCCACCAATTATTACGGATGATTTATTTTTAATTAGTGAATGGCTTAAGGATATGGAAAGTGTTAGAGAACTTACTCCACAAGGCGAAATGGTTGAGATATGGGAATCAGGTAACTATGACAACTTTATTTTAAAATGTTATGAGAGATTATGTTCTGGTGCTCAACTTGAAACAATGCAACAAACAAGAGAAACACTTTTAAGATATTTAAAATCTTTAGAAGAATCAGGAAGTCCTTTAGCTAGTGATATTAAAAAATATACATATGGTGCAAGATGTACTTTCCCTGGGTATAATTGTACAGAAAGATGCAATTTTAACGATGGAATTAATTTAAAAAGAACAATTTAGCTCAAATTTTTATTTGAGCTTTTTAATTTGACATTAAATTTTTTGTGTGTTATTATATGACTTAATTATTGGAGGTATCTTATGTCTAATGAAAAATATTTGGTTATAAATGCTGGTAGTTCTTCTTTGAAATTTACATTGTATGAAATGCCAGGATATGTTCAAATCGTTAATGGGTTAGTAGAAAAAATTGGAGAAGGAGACAGTTGCTGCATACTAAAATATGGTTCTACAAAGTCAGAAAAAAAGTGTGATGTTGGTAATCATTCTGCTGCTATTAAGGTAATGATGGATGAGCTATTAAATAATCATTTTATAGATGATATTAGTGAAATAAAGGGAGTTGGCCATAGAATTCTTCACGGTGGAGAAATATATTCTGAATCTGTTGAAATAGATGATGCAGTTTTAAATGATATTAAAGCTCTTACTAAGCTTGGACCACTACATCATCCGGGTGAAATAGCAGGAATTGTTGGTATGAAAACTTATTTGCCTGGAGTACCACAAGTAGCAGTTTTCGATACTGCATTTCATCAAACAGTTCCAGATTATAATTATAGATATGCAGTACCAAAAGAATGGTATACAAAGTATGGCGTGAGAAAATATGGCTTTCATGGAACAAGCCATAAATACATAACTCAGAAAATGAAAGAGATGTTAAATAAAGATGATGTAAATCTAATAGTATGTCATATAGGTTCTGGTGCTAGTATCTCTTGTGTAAAAAATGGTATTTGTTATGATACTACAATGGGGCTTACACCATTAGATGGATTGATTATGGGAACTCGTTCTGGTTCAATTGATCCATCAATTATTGAATACATATGCAATGAGACAAATATGTCAGTTAGTGAAGTTACAACCATTCTAAATAAACAAAGTGGTTTACTTGGAATTTGTGGTAAAAATGATTTCAGAGATTTAGAAAAATTAGTTTCTCATGGTAGTGAAGATGCGAAATTAGCATATAAAATGTTGATGAGTTCTATTATTAAGTTTGTAGCTCAATACTATTTTGAATTGGAAGGAAATGTCGATGCTATAGTTTTCACAGCGGGAATGGGTGAAAATGGTATAAACATGAGAAAAGAAGTAGTAAATGGTATTTCTAAAGTTGCTGGTGTTAGCTTAGATTCAGATAGCAATAATAATATATCAAAGCGTGGTACTCAACAAGAAGGTATTATATCAATGCCCGGTTCAAGATTTCCAATATTAGTTATTCCTACAGATGAAGAACTTATGATACTTGAAGATACTATTAGATTAAGTAATAAAAAAGAAAAAACTAAAGTAAAGGAAAAAGTATAGCATGGAAAAAATCTGTATTGAAGAACAATACATAGCTGACTATATAGTTGAGCAAATTGAAGGATTAAAGAGGCATCCTATAAGTGTTGAAAACTCTTTATATCACCATAATACGCAATATTCTAAATTGCTATCAGCCTTAAAGTATGGATTGCTTTCTCAAAGAGAATTAATGAGACTTGGAATTGTTAGTTATTCTGAAGAAGTGTTAAAGCTAGTAGGTGACATTACCTCACATGTTAATGGACATGATGGTATTTCATTATCAAAAGTTGGATTGACTGATTTATATAGAGATGAAATTGAATATGATCCATTTAACCCTAATTGTGCAGACATATTGATATCAGATAACATTATGGCATTTAGAAATGGTCAAAATTATGGAAATGAATTTATATGTGAATCTATTATATCACCTAAAGACTTTAGAACTATTGATATAAGATTATTGAAATATATAAGAAATTTAGTTACAAAAAGAGATTTTGACTTATCAAAAGCCGTTGAGAAATATAATAGCTTGATACAAGTAGCTTCATATTTGCAAGGAAGAAAAGTCCCAATACCACTTAGAGAAATGTCAGATGAATCAAATACTTCTTTAGATGTCGAACAACTATCTAAAATGCCGGTATTAGTTAAAAAGTAAAATGACTGTATATTAAATTGTACAGTTTTTTTGTTTATAAAAATGAATGATATATGTTATAATAAATACATAAAGTGATAAAGGTGATGTTGTGGCAATTATAAAAGTGAGCGAAGCATTATTAAAAAAGTATCCGCATCTTGAAAAAAATTTTGATAATACAATATTTTTATCAGAGACTGAGCATTGTGAAAATTTATTAAGCGAGACAATCCAAGTAGATGGTGCTTTATTTAGTAAAGAACTATTAAGAAAATTAATAATAAGTCCTAAATATTTAAAGCACGTAAAAAAGTTGTTTTTGGGCAGCTCACCTGAATTATTCATAGGTTCTATTCAAAGGGGCAAGCTACATAATCCTATTAAACTAAATAGAATTCAAATAGTGCATGGAATAAGTAAATTAATTCAAACTGGTGAATTGAGCTTATCAAAAGCAGAGGAAGAAACATTTAGATTTTTGGAGCGCTTAACAGGCTATGATTCATATGTAGAAAATAGTAAAAATAAATTATTTAAACTTTATATAGATGGAAATGAATGTTGTATCTCTATTTCTGATATTATCTCTTTTATGAATTTATCAGAAAATGATTTTATAGAATTATGTGAAAATCCCCGAATAAAGGAATTGCATGGCATGAAAAAAGAGCATTTTATATATGCGGTTGCTAAATATTTTAGCTGCACCACAGATTCTAAAAAGTATGAATTAGCTTTTTCTTTTAAGTCAAGATATCGTGATATCATTTTTTCTAAATTTATAGATATAGAAGCTATTAATAAGTTTGTAATGCCTAGCGATCCAATTGCTGAATCTGCGGTAGTAAGTGATGAATTAAAAGATGCAATTTTATCTAATATGCCTCGTGATTTTAGTGATTTGCAAAAAGCAATTTATATTTATATAAAAATGTGTAAACTTTTAACTTATAATACAGAATATTTTGCTGTGGCTCAGATTGGTGATGCTACTTTAAAGCATAAAAATGTAGGATACATTACTCAAATTACGCCTAAAACCAATGAAGTAGTTTGCTATGAGTTCAATTTGATTTATGCAAAAATGCTTGAGTATTTAGGAATTAATTATAAAATTATTAGTGAAAATAAGACTTATGGAGATGGTCATTCAAGTTTAGAGTTTAGGTGTGGCAAATTTTTGATAAGTGCTGATGCAGTGACTTCAATATTAAATGGTGATTTATTATCTGCTAAATTAAACGATGTACTAAATGGAATTGAGTGCTTTAATAGAAACAAAAAAACTAAAGAAGAATTTGAAACTATTTTATTAGAAGTATATAAAGTTCTTACTATACAAGAATCAGGAAAGAAATTAGAAATACAGCCTGAGAGTTTAGATGATTTAATAGCTGAATATTCAAAATTAACACAGAATTTATCTAGCGTTAGTTTAGAAGAACGTCTTTTGATTTTAGTAGAAAAGGCAAATTCTAAAAAATTAACTGGTTTGGATGAATTATCTTATATGATACGACTTAGAAATGCTTTATTTGATAAATACGAGTGTCTTAGTAATATAAATATTTGTATATTAAGAGATAATGCACATACTTTGCCTGATAGAGTAGCAACTATAAGTACGGTAATAACTATAAATAAAAGAAATGTTAATGCGTATGAAGATACAAATATTTATTTTGTATATGGATTAGATCATAGATTAAACCACGTAACTTTAAGTGAATTAAAAGAAAAATTTAAAAGTGGTGAATTAGAATATATAAAATCAGATGATGATGATAATGAGTTTCACAGTATACCGGGAATACATATAGAAAAAGGAGCTGTACTATGATTGAAAATTTGAGAAAGATAAATCTTAAATTGATAGAGCTTAATAAGAATAACGAGTTAGAATTAAAAAGGCAAAATCTAATTAAAAAAATTTTAAGTGATCCTGATTGTTTTTTTAAAATGGACATTTCTACTTCTTATGCGATTTTAAGAGATTTAAATATATCAGAAGAACAACTAAAAGATATTTATATGAAACTAATTGATTAATTTTGTTGACAATTTATATAAATAGTATTAATATATAGATAATTTAGGGGGTAGTCATGAGTAAAAACTTAAAATTAATTGTTCCTCCAAATTTTAAAGAATTTGGAAGAAGAGTAAATAATCACATTAATGTGATTAGAGACACAAATGAAAATTATATAGCAACTGCAGAGTTTATCAGATTTGGTAACGGAGAAGGTAAGTGTGTACTTGGTGAATCTGTAAGGGAACAAGATGTATATATACTTACTGATGTTGGAAACTATGATATAACTTATAAAATTCAAAGAGGATACACGCATCATGTTATGCCAGATGAGCATTATCAGGATATCGTAAGAATTATTAGTGCAATGGATGGTCATGCTAAAAAAGTTACATTAATAATGCCGTATTTATATCAAGGAAGACAAGATAAGAGAACAAAGAGAGAATCTTTAGATTGCGCAGTAGCCTTACAAAATCTAGAGAGATATGGCATAAGTGAAATAATAACATTTGATGCACATAATCCTTCAGTAGCAAATGCAATACCTAGTAGAATGACTTTTAGTAATGGTTACGCTACGAGTGATATAATTTTAAAAATATTAGACACTGAACATTTAGATATAGATAAACTATTTATTATAAGTCCTGATGAAGGTGCTCGTGGTAAAGCTAAATTCTTGGCTGATATATTGGGCGGAATTGGATACGGAAACTTTGACAAGCGCCGTAATTATGATGAAATGAAAGATGGCAGTAATCCTATTACTTATCATGAATTTGTGGGTCCTAGTGATTTAAAAGGAAAAGATGTAATTATAATAGATGATATGATTTCATCAGGTACTTCTTTGATAGATTCTGCAAGAAAAATAAAAGAAAAAGGAGCTAATCACATATATTTAATGGTTACATATGCATTATTTACAAAGGGTGTTGATGAATTTGATGAAGCTTTTGAAGAAGGCGTTTTTGACAGAGTATATGCTACAAATCTTAGTTATGTTCCAGAGGAATATAAGTTAAAAGAATGGTATAGTGATGTTGACTGTTCCTCAAGAGTTGCTAGAGTAGTTGATAATTTGAATAAAGGAAATTCAATAAGATCTCTTTTAGATGGTAGAGTAGAAGCTTTTCAAAAAGTTAAGCAATATCAAATGCGTAATCGAAATAAATAATAAAATATATTATATATTAATATTTGAGATTTTTGATTATTGCTCTTATAACTAAAACTATTGTTTAGTATTTATAGATTAACAAAAAAATGAAAGAAATACCTTTTCTTTCATTTTTTTAATATTTGGGTTATTATTTTTATTACTTCTTGCTTCATTATATCATAATTAATTAGCTCGTGTTTATGGTAGACTACTTCGTGACAATAGTTTTCTACTATTCCTATTATAATATGCACTTTTTCAAATAAGCATTTTGAACTAAATCCATGACTTGATAATGCATCTGCAATAATTTTTGTAGTTTCAATTTCTTTATTATTAAATATTTTTTGTATTTCATCATCCATATGTGAAAGAGCTATCATTTCCTCATGCTCTTTTTTTGATAATGTATGTGTTTTAATAAATACAGTGAGTAATTTATCTAAAAGATTTTCTAGATTGTCAAAATCTAAATTATTATTTTTTAATATGTCTAATATTGGAAACATTATACCTTCAGAATAGTTTTTAATTCCTTCTATAAATATCTCTTTTTTATCATTAAAATATTGATATATTATTCCAGTAGATACATTAGCAAATTTAGCTATATCACTTGTATTAGTGTTATAGTATCCGTTTTTGCAAATCAATATAAATCCTTTTTCTATTATTTTATTTCTTGTTTTTATAGAACGCTTTTGGCTTGGAATTCTTGTTTCACTCATAACTCTCACCACTAAAATTATACAACTTTTAAATTAATAATTCAATAAAATGTGATAAGAATATCATATTTTTGTTGACTAATAGCTGAGCAATGTATATAATTATAATGTGAAATAAATATCACATTTTAGAAAGAAGATGAGTTATGGAAGAATTAATTAGTTTTAAAAACGTAAAGAAAACTTACTATATGGGTGAGAAAAAGTTTAATGCCTTGGACGGAGTTAGCTTTAATATCAATAAAGGAGAATTTGTAGTTATATTGGGACCTAGTGGTGCTGGAAAATCTACCCTTTTAAATTTACTTGGTGGAATGGATAAAGTAACCAGTGGTAAAATTAAGGTGGGTAACGAAGTGATTTCTGATTATAATGATAAACTTCTTACAAAGTATAGAGCAAATAATGTTGGATTTATATTTCAATTTTATAATATATTACCAACCCTTACAGTTCTTGAAAATGTACAAATTGTAAATGATATAGTAAAAAATGCAAATAGCGCTAAAGAAGTATTAAAGAGTGTAGGTCTTGAGAATCATATAAATAAATTTCCAAATCAATTATCTGGTGGTGAACAACAGAGAGTTTCTATAGCTCGTGCAGTAGCTAAAAATCCACTTTTACTTTTATGTGATGAGCCAACAGGAGCTCTTGATTCAAAAACAGGAAAAGAAGTACTTAGATTATTAAAGAATCAGTGTGATGCCAATAACGGGCAGAACACAGTAGTAGTTGTTACTCATAATTCATTAATCGCTCTAATAGCAGATAGGGTAATAAGGCTAAAAAATGGTAAGGTTGAGAGCAATGAAGTAAATGAAAATCCTAAAACAATAGATGAGGTTGAGTGGTAATATGCTAAAAAGAAAAATGTTAAGGGACATATTGCAAAATAAATCTCAATTCATAACTATATTTTTAATGATTTTAATAGGTGTTATGGTATATGTCGGTATAGAATCATATATGGATGGAATGACAAATGCAGCAGATAAATTTTATAGTGAAAATAATTTGCAAGATTTGAATATAGCAGGTGCTGGATTTACAAGGGATGATTTAAATAAAATAAAGTCATTAAAGCATATAAAAAATGCAGAGAGAAAACTAGTGTTAACTGGACTGGATGCTTCAGATTTAGACAGAACGTATTTGATTAGTTTTATTGAAAGTAATGATATTTCTAAATTTTATGTTGTTAAAGGTGAAGAATTCGATCCGGATAAAAAAGGTGTTTGGGTAGATAATTTTTATGCTTTAGAAAATAATTTAAATGTAGGTGATAAATTAAAAATAAAGTATGATACATTTATTATTGAAGAGGAGATTCTTGGATTAATTAATGTTCCAGACCATATTTATGATACTAAAGATTCTTCTCAATTAGTACCTGATAGGTCATCATTTGGATTTATTTATCTTTCATATAAAGAGATTCCAGAAGAATACATTAGAAGTAAATTTAATGTATCTGAAAGTGATTCTTACATAAACTATATTCCTTATAATTATGTTATGGTAGATGTAGATAGTAAAAATAATGTAGCTAGTGTAAAAAATGATATAGAAGATAATATATCTAGCGCTAAGGCTGTTATTAAAATAGAAGATACTGAATCATATACGATGTATCAAGGTGAAATAGATGAAGGTGCATCATATGTTGGAATATTTTCTGGATTGTTCCTTTTTATAGCACTCTTATCAGTCGTAACAACAATGACTAGAGTTATAAAAAGACAAAAGGAAGAGATAGGTACACTTAAATCATTAGGATTTAAAGATCGCAAAATAGTTTTACACTATGTAGGTTATGGATTTTGGATTTCGCTTTTAGCTGCAATATTTGGAATTATTTTAGGTAGATATTTTATTGGTAGTATATTTATAAATCTTGAAATGTCTTTCTTTGAAGTTCCTAATGGAGTGCCAATTGTAAATTTTAAAAATTATATTGTATCAGGTCTAGTAGTAGTTGCAGTTTCTCTTGTTACTTATCTAACTTGTAGAAAGTCGTTAAAATTAAGCCCAGCAGAATCTTTAAGACAAGAAATGCCAAAAGTAAAAAATGGTAGTTTAAATATTACTACTAAAGGCATATTTAAAAACTTAAGATTTTCTAGTAAATGGAATTTAAGAGATGTAATTAGAAATAAGTTTAGAACATTAACAGGTGTAGTTGGAATTGTTGGGTGTTGTACCTTAATTGTTTGTGCATTTGGAATGCTAAATAGTATGAATTATTTTATTGAATTACAATTCGGCAAAATATATAATTTTGATTATAAGTTAACTATAAAGAGTGATATTAGCGCAGATAATTTAAATTTACTAGAAGAAAAATATGGAAATTCTACAAGTCAAACTTTAGGTATAGAAATAATTGAAGATGATACTAGGATATCAAATACTGCATTTGTAGCTGATACTAAAAAATTAATTAGATTTCAAGATAAGAATTATAAAAATATTACTTTAGATAGCAATGATGGCGTTTATGTTACATATAAATTTGCAAGTAATAATGGATATAAAATAGGAGATACTATAAAGTGGCGAATATATGGTAGTCAAGACTATTATGAATCTAAGATTGTTGGATTTAATAGAGATCCGCAAAATCAGAATTTAACGATGACTAGAAGCTATATGGAAAGTTTAGGGCTTAAATATATGCCTGATTCATTATATACTAATTATGATTTAAAAAATATAAAAGATATAGTAGGTGTTGAGCTTGTACAAGACAAAGATTCATTAAAACAAAGTATACAGTCTATGTTATCAATGATGCGAAGCATGATAATTTTAATTATATTTTTTGCAATCATATTAGGTGCAATTATAATTTATAATATGGGGATATTATCTTATAGTGAAAAGAAATACCAATTTGCTACTTTAAAAGTTTTAGGATTTGATAATTCTAAAATTAAAAAAATATTTATTGAACAAAATGAATGGATTACCATTTTATCTATTTTAGCTGGTATGCCATCTGGTTATTTCTTAACTTCTTGGTTATTTAAAGCTTGTCTAGATGATAATTTTGATTTTAGTGTTCATATTAACTTTACTACATATATAATTGCGTGTATAGGAACATTTGTCGTATCTTATTTTGTCTCAAAATTCATAAGTTCTAAAATAGATAAGATTGATATGGTTACTAGTTTAAAAGGTAATGAATAATCGGTATAAAAATAATTTAATCTTACCAATATAATATGGGAGGGATAAAATGAATGAACAATATGAAGTTGTTCCAAAAATTATAAGTGGTAAAGATTTAGATTATTTAAGTGATATGTTTAATTGGAATTATGGAGCTTATAAATCTAGTTTTAATGCAATATCTAATGTAAACGATGAAGAAATTAAAGATGTATTACAAAGATCAAGTAATATGTTTTATGATTTTATGATTCAATGTTTGAGCATTTTAGAAAACGGAGGGCAAAATGAATAATGAGATAAAGAATCCTAAAGTAGAAGTAAAAGATGGTAAAGAATTAAACGATAAAGATTATAGTAATTCTTTACTTAGTACTTTAAAAGAAATGAGTAAAAACTATGTAGTAGCCCTAACAGAAGCGAGTAATGAATTTTTATTTAAACAATACAAAGACATGTTTGAAAATTATATAGATATGCAAAGAGAGGTTTATGAATTAATGTTTAGAAAAGGTTGGTATGTTTTAGAAGAAGCGCCAAGCGTTAAAGTAAACTCTAAGTATCAAACTTTAAGTGAAGAATTTAGTAGCTTAAATAAATAATTATATAGATTAAAATAATTTATTAAAATATAAAATTATCATATATTATTTATAGGAGGTATATTTTGATAGATTATAATAAAATTTTAAAAAAAATAGAACAAGATCAAAAATGTAAACCTAAATGTGTTTCCGGCCCAATGGGTCCAACAGGACCTAGAGGTGAAATAGGGCCAACGGGCCCAACTGGTCCGGCAGGACCTATGGGCAGTTATCTAATTCGTTCAGCATATATGGTAACTTATAATGATGACACGAGTGCTGATGGAATTCCAGTAGCTTCACTTGTAAGGCTTCCAATCGATAGAATGGAGCTTGATCCTACCAACTTGATAACTTTAGATACATCTGAAGAAACAATAAAGTTTAATCAAGCAGGACATTATAAAATAGATTTTAAAGTATCAGCATACCCGTTAGTTAATAGTATAGATTTTGATCCTACAACAGATATCGTGTCAGTAGGGTTTAGGCAAATAGATACCGATAATGTTTATGTTGGAACAGGTGAATGGGTATTTAATGGAGAAGCAATCGAGGTGAGTGCGAGTGGTATAATTACTGTACTTGATACAAGCGCTTTATATGAACTTGTAAACTTAGGCAAGTCCACAATATATTTAAATACACCAAGTATAAAAGATATTGCATCAAAATCTTATTTTAGTAATCCACTTGTTACACTAGTGATAACATATTTAGGATAAACAATAAAAAGTTTTCAATGTAAAAATTGAAAACTTTTTATATAATAATATTAAGTTTATATTGTATAGCGCTTTATTAGTATGTTCATTTCTGTGAAACTAATTTCGTCACTTCCATTTACGGTTGTTTTAAGTTGAAGAGTAGCGGGACCTATAATATCCACTACTGTCATTTCAGAAAAATCCATATCAGGTGTATTTCCAGCTTCTAGAACAAATGATAAATCACTAATTACGGAATTTGTATCAGTATTTATTAGCGAAAATGATGCGCCTGTATTTTGTGTAACTCCAGAAATTCTTCCACACAATACTATTTCACACACACTAGTTCTTTTAACTTGTATATCCGTACCATTGACTATTGTTAGATAGGAACTGTTTCCCGGAATAACTCTTGTATTTCCGATTTGAGCAACCCCCGCCTTTTTAGTATCGAGATAGCTTGCGAAAGCTATAGCATCATATCCAGTTGGACTAGCAGCGCCTCTTGGCCCAGTAGGGCCTGCATCACCTTTTTCACCTTTTATCCCTTGAATTCCAGTATCACCTTTCGGCCCAGTAGGACCTATTTTTCCTTCTATTCCCTGAATTCCTTGTTCACCTTGATTACCTTTCGGCCCTTTAATATTACCAGAATTATGCCAAGTGTTAGTATCATTTGACCAAGCATATAAATCGCCATTTATAATATAACAATCTCCATTACTACCGCTTGGATGAAGATTTATTAATTCTTCATATGAATCATAAGTTCCAGTTATTTTTAAACTATCACCCTTAGGTCCGGTAGGACCTACTAATGGATATATTCCAGCTTCAAAAGCTTTTCTTCTTATAAGTTGATTTTTTTTGATGTTGTTTATCTTTTCTTCAAAATTCATAAAATATCCTTTCTATTTATTGCTCAGTAAATATTATGTTGCCATCTTCTATAGGTAGACCTTCATATGATTCATCCGTTAATTTAATTGTTCTTAAAGTAGCAGATTCATTTTTAATTTCAATAGTTTTAGTTTCAATATCTAATTTTACTTGTTTAACTGAACTATCAAATGTATGTTCACCATCAGAAGTTACTTGTTTAAAGTAAACATTGGGTGGTGTACCTGTAGTAGAAAATGGCACATAATTAAGTGTTGCATTGCCTTGACTATCTGTTATGATTTCATTACCATAAGTTTTTCCACTATTATCTGTTCTATAAAATTTAGCACCTATAATAGGTATTCCTATACTAGTACCATCATCTGATACGTGTAAAATAAGAGTACCTGTAGCAGCAATTGTAAAATTATATTCATTTATTCCTTCTGTTATTTCTTGTTCAATAGGAATTAAGGAATCATTGTCATATCCTATTACATTAGCTTTTACATCATATTTTCCTTCTATAATTTCTCTGCTTCCTACACCATTAGTAATAGGGATTATGTGCTCTTTTGACATAAAATTAATTCTCCTTTCATAATAGGTAAACCTATATAATTTTTATCTGTTAATTTAAAATTAATACTGCGAGATCTACCATTATCAAATATAAAGTTAATTATACTATTGCAACTATTTACATATATGTGTCTTGATATGCATATTTTTTCACTCTTGATAATTATTTTATAAATGCCTTTTTTAATATCTATATTAAAGCAATTATATTCGCTATATCCTTTATATACTAGATTATTATTTAAGTCATATATATTTATGTAATATTTATTAATATTAAGACTTTCTTTTAGTAAACATTTTATTTTCATGATATCACCTAATTATTTAGTATATTTTATGTAAACAATAGCTATTTTGACTGTGTAAAAATATAAATTTCTATATATTTATTTATCTAAATTTGTTTTTGTGATAAAATATTACAATGAAGTAGGAGGGGTTTAATGATAAATTTATATCATAAGTATGAAGAAATTATAAATTATTTATTTTTTGGAGTTTTAACAACAATAGTGAGCTTATTAGTTTATTATGGGTTAGTATTTACTATTCTTGATCCAAAATCCCCATTACAGTTACAAATATCTAATATTTTATCTTGGTGTGCTGGAGTTTTATTTGCATATTTTACCAATAGAAGATTTGTATTTAAAAGCAATAGTGAAAATAAAGTTAAAGAATTTATTACATTTACAAGTGCTAGAATAATTACTCTTTTGCTAGATATGTTTATAATGTTTATATTTGTAACTGTTTTAAAGGGTAACGATAAAATATTTAAATTAGTGAGCCAAGCATTAGTAGTTATAGGTAATTATATATTAAGTAAGCTAGTTGTTTTTAAGAGGAAAAAGTGAAAAAGATTATAGATGTATGTTATAAGGCCATATTAATTTTGAATATAATATGTTTGGGGATATCTCTTGTGGGTGCTACATTTTTCTATGTAAATCGTAGTAATAATTATTTGAACCCTATAATACTTATTATTGGTGCTGTTATATACTTCGGCATTTTATATAAAATATATAACTTAGTAGTTAAACTTAATACTAAAGCAAAAAAAATTATAGCTATACTTCTTCTTATTATACAATTTGTATTATTATTGATAAGCTTTTGTATGATAAAAAGTATTCCCAAGGTTGATCTTGTTCACATACTAACTGAAATAAATAGTTTAAATAATACTGGAAAAATTATTAATAATACTTATTTTTCCGTATATCCAAACAATAGATTTATACTTATGCTTTTATATAATATTCAAAAAATAAATATAAATAATGAATTAATATTTGGTATTTTGAGTTGCCTTAGCATAACTGTTATGACTATATTCATTTATAAAGCAGTAAAAGAAATGTTTGATATAGATAGAGGACTATTATGTTTATTTATAACAGTATTTTCTCCTATATTTTATTTATATGTATCTTATTATTACACAGATATATTAATGTTACCTTTTGCATCTATAATAATATATTTAATGGTTAAATATAAAGATAATGACAAGATAAATATTAATGTGATATATGGAGTATTAATAGGAATATTGGCTGCTACTGGTTATAAAATTAGAGCAGTCTGTATATTTATTGTTATTGCATATTTTATATATATAGTTATTACTAAAAAATTTAAGACTATGTTAAAAAAAATACTTCCTATAGTTATAAGTATGGTATTTATGCTTACTTTAATAAACAAATTTGAAAATAGTTTTTTTAAAGATATAAATAAAGATCAAGAGTTTCCAATAACACACTGGATAATGATGGGATTTAATGAAGATAATCATGGCTTTTATTCAAAGGATGATTATAAATATAGTTTTAGTGCTTCTAACGTAGAAGAGCGAAAAGAATTAAATATAGCTAAATTAAAAAGTAGAATAAATAAAATGGGTATTATTGGGATGACTAAACATTTAACTAGTAAGCTTGTGACTGTTTGGGGCAAGGGAGATTATAGCTATCAAAAATATTTAGATTTAGTAAAAGATTATAATATATCTTATAGATACTTAGTAGAAGATAAAAATATTGTTATAAATTATTTACTGCAATTTTCTAAAATATGTATATTATTTTTGAGTATAACCTCTTTAATTCAAATATTAAAAAATAATGAAAAATCCTTTGTAGCAATCGCAATTTTTGGCGCAATTCTTTTCTATCTAATTTGGGAAGTATGCCCAAGATATGGTCTTTCTTTTCTACCTTGGTTAATAGTGTTAAGCAGTTATTCATTTTCTATATTTAACTTTGATTTTAATAAGATTAAGGCACATAAGTATTTTAAGTATATAATTCTTACTTTTACACTTATATTATTTATATTTTATTTTAATAAATATACTGAAAATAATATTAGAAAAAATATAGTAGCTAAAGATATAACTGAAAAAATCAAGTATGTTACTTTAGATAAAGAAAATGTTATATATCAATCATTAAAGCTTAATAGTAATTTTAATTGTATTAAGATTAGGATAGATAATCCTGATATACTAAAAGATAATAATTTAAACCTAGAGTTACTAGATAATTCTAAAAAAAGTTTATATAATGTACTAATTGATTCAAACAAAGTAAAAAGCGATGGATACATCATAGTTAATTTAGACAAGCAGTATGGCAAAGGTATTTATTATATTAAACTATCTACGTCTTCATCTGCAAAGATAGATGTATATACTTCTAATAAACCATCGTTTGATTTTTATCCTGAAGGAAAACTTGTGATTAATGATAAAGAGGAATCTGGAGATTTATTGTTTGAGATAAGTAATTATGAAAAAAGAGGTATTTATAGTAAGATAGAATATATATTTATAGCAATTTTAAGCTTAGGAATAGAGTATGTAGTTTTATTTAGAAAGAAGGATTGTAATGAAAAATAAAGCAATATTAAATTTAGTTATACCTTGTTATAATGAGGAGGAAGCACTTCCATACACAAAAAAAGAATTAGATAAAAAAATGAAAGCTTTAATTGATGACGGATTAATAAGTAAAGAAAGTAAAGTTGTTCTTGTTAATGATGGGTCAAAAGATAAAACTTGGGATATCATTACTGAATTTCATAATAAAGATAATATGTATGTTGGAATCAATTTGTCAAGGAATAGGGGACATCAAAATGCTCTTTTAGCTGGATTGATGTATGCTCGTGATAATGCGGATATAAGTATTAGTATGGATGCGGATTTGCAAGATGATATTAATGTAATAGATGATATGATAAAAAAATATAATAATGGTGCGGATATAGTGTATGGCGTTCGTAACTCTAGAAAAAAGGATACGTTTTTCAAAAAATTTACTGCTGAAGGCTTTTACAGATTTATGAATATAATGGGTGTTGAAATAGTGTTTAATCATGCAGACTTCAGATTAATGAGTAAAAGAGCATTAGAAGCACTTTCAAACTATAAAGAGGTTAATTTATTTTTAAGAGGAATGGTACCACAATTAGGCTTTAAAACAGATATTGCTTATTATGGAAGAAATGAAAGAGTAGCAGGTTCTTCTAAATATCCTTTTAAAAAGATGCTTAGTTTTGCAATTGATGGTATAACGTCATTTAGCATTAAACCACTTAGAATGATTGCATTTCTAGGAATTATCATGTGTATTATAAGTTTTGCTGCACTTATATATACTACTATTTTAAAGATATCAGGTAAAGTAATCTCTTTAGAAAGCTTTATCATGTGTTCTATATGGCTAGTAGGTGGTATACAAATATTATGTCTAGGTATAATTGGTGAATATATTGGAAAAATCTATAACGAAACAAAAGCAAGACCTAGATATATAATAGAATCTATATTAGATTAAAAAGATAAAAATTATTTATCTTTTTAATATACAAATATTGTACTATGTGATACAATATAATTAATAAAGGAAGATATTTATGCCTACAACTTTAAAAATTACTAAAGAAAAAATACTTGATGCTGCATTTTCTATTGCGAGAAGCTATGGGATAAATAAAGTTAGTAATAGAGAAATTGCTAAAAGATTAAACTGTTCTATAAGGCCAATATATTATCAATTTAAAAATGTTGATGAGTTAAATAAAGAGTTATATGTAAAAATAGAAAAGTTCTTTTATAAATTCATAATGGATAATATGATTGATACAATGCCTCTTTATAAACAAGTTGGAATAAATTACATAAAATTTGCAAGAGAAGAAACTAATTTATTTAAATTTTTATTTATGACAAGATCAGATTTAATACCAAAAGAGTTTATTTCAAAAGATCAGGAAGATTTCAAGGAATTAGTAAAACTTATTAAAATAAGTACAAAATTAAGTGATAAGGATGTAGAAAGTTTTCATATAAAAATGTGGATATTCGCACATGGAATAGCAACTTTGTCAGCTAATAATACAGTAGAATTTAATGATGAACAAATTTCTCATTTATTATCACTTGAATTTCAAGCGCTTATGCTTTTAGAAGAAAATCCTGATAATAAATGGATACTTAATAAAAGAGATGAGAATAAGTGAAAGAATTTTTAATGGCAAGTATTCCTTGTTACTTGATTTTAATTTGGCACTTGGTATTTTTCCATTTAATTTTATGTCTACTTCCTATTTTATATTTGGTTTTATACAAGCAATAACTGGATATATGTGTTACGTATTTTGTTGTCAAGAAAAATTTATAGTAGATGAGAAAATGTATAAAAATAAAGATACTAACAAGGATATAGCTTCAGTTTACTTTTCAAGGATGGGTTATACTAAAAATGTTGTTTTTGAAATATCTGATAAATTAGGTGCATCAGTTCTCGAGGTAACAATACGAGAAAAGACAGAAGGACTTTAGGATTTTGGTGGTGTGGTAGGTTTGAAATGTTAAAAAAAGATATGCCTATAAATTTTGATGAAGATTTAAGCAAGTATAAAAAAGTTATAATATGTACACCCATATAGATATTTACAATGTCTTTACCTATAAGAGCATTTTGTAATATGTATAGTAATAAATTAAAAAATGTAGATTATGTATTCGTGCCTTTTATGAAGAGTAAATTCACTAGAGCAGCAGATGAAATGGATAAAATACTAAAAGTTAAAAGAACAAATTTTAAAAGTATTTGTGCCCGTTTAGGAAAGACAAAAGGAGTTGTATATGAAAAATAAGCTTAGTATAATATTTAATTTGATTTCAGTTATATTTTATCTGTATTTACTTTTATATATAAAAATATAACTTTAGGAATTATTTTTTGCGGATTAGGATCCACATGGCTTTGCTTAGGCACAGAATTTAATAAAAGAAAATAGTGGAGGTATAATATGATAGAAATTAAAAACGTAAGTAAAACTTATAATGGAGAGACTAAAGCGTTAAATAATATTAATCTTGATATAAGAGATGGAGAGATATTTGCATTTATAGGACATAATGGAGCAGGTAAAACTACTATGATAAAATCAATAATAGGAATATTAGATTTTGAAGAAGGTGAAATATTAGTCAACGGAAAATCTATTCGTAAAAATCCAATAGAGTGCAAAATGCAGATGTCATATGTGCCAGATAATCCTGATATGTATGAAAATATGAAGGCGATAGATTTTATTAACTTTGTTTGTGATATGTATGATATTTCAAAAAATATTAGAAAAGAAAACATATCTAAATATGCTAAAATGTTTGAAATAGAAGATAAACTAAATGACGATATTTCAAGTCTATCTCACGGAATGAAACAAAAAATAGCTTTAATAGCAGCTTTAGCGCATAATCCAAGTGTACTTATTATGGATGAACCATTTGTAGGGCTTGATCCTAAAGCTGTTTATGATATGAAAGAAGTTATGCGACAAATGGCTAAGGAAGGCAAAACCGTATTTTTTTCAACTCATATATTAGATGTAGCAGAAAAATTGTGTGATAGAGTAGCTATTATAAAAAACGGTAAGATTGTTAAAACTGGTAAGATGAAAGATATTATAAATGACGAATCATTAGAACAAGTATTTCTTGAATTAGAAGGAGAATAATATGAAGACTTTTTCACTATTACGCGCCATTCTTAGTCAAGATATGAACTTATTTAAGTATAGTACTAAAGAAAATTCTAGCAAAATAAAGAAAATACTTTTACCAATTGTTTTATTTTTCCTTGTCTCATTTTCTATTGGATCTTATGCATTTATGATTTCTTCTAAATTAGCGCCTTTAAATTTGACTTATATAATGCTTAGCATGTTCATTTTTATGGTCGTAATACTTACATTTATGCAAGGAATATATAAATCTCAAGGAATATTATTTGAAACTAAAGATAATGATTTATTATTTTCTCTCCCAATTTCAAAAGGGAAGATATTATTTGCTAGAATATTTAAATTATTATTGTTTGAATATTTGTATAATTTAATGTTTTTATTACCAGCTTTTGTTGCTTATATTTATTATACTAAACCAGGTATAAGTTTTTACATTATTTCAGTTTTAATGACAATTTTAATTCCAATAATTCCTACTATTATATCTAGTTTTATTGGATATTTAGTAAAGCTTTTTTCAAGCAAATCTAATAATAAAAAAATAGTTCAAACTATATTATCAATTATAGTATTTATGGCGATTTTCTTTCTGTCAACAAGATTAGATTCGTTTATGAATAATATAGTACTTAAAGCTAAAAGTATAAATGAAATATTAACTAAAATTTATTATCCCATTGGATTATATGTGAATTTAATAAATAATTTTAATTTATTAGATTTAATTAAATTGTTATTAATAAATATTATTCCATTATTACTATTTATTCTTTTATGTTCTAGATTGTATTTTAAAATAATATCTAGTTCTAAAAGCTATAGTAAAAAAGCTAAAAAGTCTAAAGGAGAAATATATATTCAAAGAAAGCCTTTAGTATCATTAACAATAAAAGAATTAAAAAGATATTTTTATTCTCCTGTTTATATGTTTAATACATCGTTTGGATTATTTTTAGCTATTGTAATTTCAGTTCTTCTATGTATCAAAGGTAAAGGCGCTTTTGATTCATTATTAGAGGCATATGGTGACGTTAAAAATATATCTATTAATACTTTATATTATGGCCTTATCTTATTTTCAACTTTAATGACTTCTATAACTTCTTCTAGTATATCTTTAGAAGGAAAAACTATCAATATTACTAAAAGTCTTCCCATTAAAGAAAAAGATATATTAAATTCTAAGATAATTTATTCATGTATTATAGAACTTCCTTTTATACTCATTAGTGAAATTATATTTTTTATAGCATTTAAACCAAGTATATTTTATATGGCATCTATTTTTATAATGAGTATTATAACTATATTTTTACAATCAGTTATTGGTCTTATTGTTAATTTAAAATATCCTAAAATGAACGCTACTAATGATACAGAGGTAATTAAACAAAGCATGAGCTCTACTATTTCAGTGTTTATTGGTATGTCATTATTTATAATAAGTATATTAGCAATAGTTCATTGTAGTGAGTTTTTAAGTATTGAAGTATTAATTTTAATACATCTATTATTAATTGGCTTTATTTCAGGTATACTTTATAAAGTCCTTATGAAATATGGAATAGATGATTATAAAAAAATTAACGTATAAAATAAAAATAGAAGTTTTTTCACTTCTATCAAAAGTTATTAACTATAAATTCTACTAAATCTTTAGCAGAATTTTTATTTATGTATTCTTTTTGATTTTTAATCATATTATTTTTTAAATTTTTATCACTTAAAATTCTTTTTATTGATGTTATTATTTCTTCTTTAGAATTGCATTTTAAACTCATGCCTTTTGTGCTGAAAAAATTAGAATTGTATGTTTCTATTCCTGGAATTGGAAATATGTGTATAAGTGGTTTAGTAATAGATATAATTTCTGTTGTTGAAAGTCCTCCTGGCTTTGAAAGAACTATATCGCTTGAATAAATTAAGTCATTTATATTATTTACAAATCCGAGCACAATTATTTTACTATTATTTAGATTTGAAAGTTCGCGATATAGTAGAGTGTTACTGCCACAAACAACAATTATTTTGGTATCATCTATATTAGTTATATCGTTAATTATTTCATTTATTCTTCCAAAACCCATGCTCCCTAGCATAACTAAAATTACATTTTCGTCATTTATTTTTAGCTTTTTTCTTATGTTTTTAGCAGATTTAATAAAATTTGTAGATACAGGAATCCCAGTACTTAATAAGATATTTTCATTTATACCTTTATTTAAACATCTTTTTTCTAAGCCTTTTGGTATTACTAGAAAATTAGGTTTAACTTCTTCTATAAATGGGCAAGGCTCATAATCTGTTGCTACCATAATAAAATTGATATTATCTTCTTTTTTATCATTTTTTATAGCTGTCAAAGCAAGCCCAGGAAATAAGTGAGTAGTAATAACAAGATCAAAACTATTATTTTTAATATATTTATATAGCTTTTTTCTATGTGCTTTACTAATTAAATATATTGGGCTTTTAATTTTGGTACTACTATAAAGTTCACCCATTTTATAAACTTTTTTAAATATCTTGCCATCTTTACCTAAAGAATTTAAATATATTTTAGACGCTAACGATTTAGCCTTTTTATTTACTATATCGAAATAATCTTTAAATTCATAATCTATATTTTTAGATTTTAATTCTTCTGAAATGTATTTGGCGCATGAATTGTGTCCACCACCAGTACTGCAAGATAAAATTAATATTTTCATCATATCACATCCATTATCAATATAGTTACTATATCATATAAAGTAATTAATATCAAATAAGATTAGTAATGATTTTATCATAATTTTAAATAATTAACTTAATTTTTTAATTATTATATAATTGTTGTATGGAGTATCATGAACCAAATATTTAATACAGTTACTTTTCTTGGTAATTATAATGGCATTCCTATCTTTCTTGCATCTGACACTTAGAGTTATAAAAATTATAGAAGTTTTACTATTTTAAAAGAAGCTGACAAGTGAATATTATTTTCACAATTTATAATAATTTTTAGTGCCAAAAAATATAACGACTATTTCGTTTTAAAAAACTATTGTAAGTTAATGTATGATGACTACTGTTAACTTTTAAGCAATTATGTAATAGTAGTAAGCTTAATAAGAGGGCACGGAATTAAAAATAATTATTGTGGATTACCTTATTGGAGACTTTAAAATCACTTATGTGATTTTTTTGTTAAATATAATAATTATATAATTTTTCTTTAAAAAATAAGCATTATATGTTAAAATTAGATAGTAGAGGTGTTGTTTATGATTAAAGGATTATTACAAGGTATTTTTTTAATTATATTAGGTTGCACGCTTTATTTTGTTTCACAACATAGTAATTTAAACGATTTCTTTTCGGGGGTATTTATTGGACTATCTATTGGAGTAAATATGGTGGGTGCTATAGTAGTAATTTATTATATTGAAAAGCAGCAAAATAAATAATATTGTTAAATTTAGGGAGGAATTATGGAAAACATTGTAGAAGTTAAAAATTTAACTAAAAAATATAAAAAATTAAAAGCAGTAGATAATTTATCGTTTGATATAAAAAAAGGTGAAATTTTGGGTTTATTAGGTCCAAATGGATGTGGGAAAAGTACAACTATTAATTGTATTCTTTCACTTTTAAAATTTCAAAGTGGTAGTATTAAAATTTTTGGAGAAGAGATGACTCCAGATTCTTATGATATAAAAAGGCAAATTGGTGTCATATTTCAAGAGATAGCTGTGTTTGAAGAATTAACTGTATATGAGAATATTGACTACTTTTGTGGGTTATATGTTAAGGATAAAAGCTTAAGAAAGAAATATGTAGAAGATGCTATTAAACTGGTAGGATTAGAAGAATTTAAAAAATTTTATCCAAAACAATTATCAGGAGGATTAAAGAGAAGACTAAATATTGCTTGCGGGATAGCACATAAACCTAAATTAATATTTTTAGATGAACCTACTGTTGCAGTAGATCCTCAAAGTAGAAATAATATATTAAATGGAATAAAAAAATTAAGAGATGAGGGCGCTACAATTCTTTATACTACTCATTATATGGAAGAGGTAGAGCTTATTTGTGATAGGATAATTATATTAGATAAAGGTAAAATTATTGCAGAAGGAACTAGTGATGAGTTAAAAACTCTAGCTAATATAGAAGAAAAAATAACTATAGAAGTAGGTCATATTGATAATTCAGTGTTAGATGATATACGTAATTTCAAAACTGTAGAAAGCGTTACTTTAAACGATAATGTTCTATTAATTATTTATAAAAAAGGCAAAGATAATTTGGGTGAACTTATAGACTACTTGAAAGAGAAAAAAGTAAAATATAGTAGAATATTCTCTGAGAGACCAACTCTAAATGACGTATTTTTGGAACTTACAGGAAAGGACTTAAGAGATTAATGTTTTGGCATAATTTTAAATATACATTAAAAACATTATTGAAAAATAAGCCTCTAATATTTTGGACATTTGCCTTTCCAATTTTATTAGCAACTTTATATAATATGGCTTTTTCAAACATAGAAAAAAATGAAAAGTTAAGTATTATTGATATAGCTGTTGTATCAAATGACGAGTTTGAAAATAATGAATTTGTAAAGGGTGCACTAAATAAATTATCAGATGAAACTAGTAAAGAACAACTATTTAATATAACGTATACAACATTAGAAAATTCTAAGAAACTATTAGAAGATAACAAGGTATCTGGATATTTAACATTTGATGGTGATGATGTCAATATAGTAGTTTCTAAGAGTGGTGTAAATCAAACTATAATTAGAATTGTTATTGATGAAATTAATAGTGAAAAAGATATTTATGAAAGTTTAATTAATGCTGAACTATCACAAGAATATAAAAATGGAAATTATAATATTGATTATGATAAGTTATATGAAAAAGTGTCAAGTAAATTAAACAATACTCGTGTAAATATAAATGATATAACTAGGGCTAATATAAGCTATACTATGATAGAATATTATAATTTAATTGCTATGGCTGCTCTTTATGGCGGCTTAGTATCTATGACTGTATTAAATAAAAGGCTTGCAAATATGGGTAGTGTAGGTAAAAGAGTATCTGTATCTCCAACTAAGAAGGGTAGTATGTTAATGGGAAGCTTATTTGCTAGCTTTATAATAGAAATTATAGGATTAGTGCTACTATTTATATATACTATATTTGTAATAAAAGTAGATTATGGAACAAAATTACCTTATATTTTATTGCTTGCTATAATTGGAACGATTACTGGACTTACTCTTGGTGTTTTAATTTCTACAGTATTAAAGACTCATGAGGGTGCAAAAACAGGAATACTTATTTCAATTACCATGTTGTGGTGCTTTCTATCTGGAATGACAGGCGTTTCTATAAAATATATTGTTGATAAAACGGTACCAATATTAAATATTGTTAATCCTGCTAATATGATAACAGATGGATTATATTCATTATATTACTATACTTCATTAGATAGATATTATTTTAATATAATAAGTTTACTTATATTTTCTTGTCTTATGATTTTTATTTCTCTTAAAGAATTAAGGAGGCAAAAATATGACAGTATTTAATACTTTCTGGAAAATAGTAAAAAAATATAAAGGTACAATAATACTTTATACAGTATTACTAGTTGTATTTGGGACTATTAATATGACAAGTAGTAATGTAAATACTACTTTTACTGATAGTAAACCTAGTGTATTAATTGTAAATGAAGATGAAAATATTGGACTTACAAAAAATTTAATTAATTATATTGAAAAAAATTCTGAAATAAAAAAAATCGCTAACTCGGAAAGCGCTAGAGATGATGCTATATTTTATAGAGATGTAAATTATATAATTTATATTCCTAAAGGATATAGAAAAGATATTTTAAGTGGAAAAAATGTTAACATTGATATAAAGTCTTCTAAAGATTTTAACTCTAGTTTAGCAGATATGATATTATCCAGATATTTAAAAGTTCAAAGTATTTATAGTGAAAATATTAAAGATGAAAAAGAACTAATAGATGCTATTAACAATAATTTATCTACTAAAGCAAATGTAGAAATCACATCAAAAGTAGATAAATCATATTTTTCTAATTTAGCTAACTATTTTAATTTTGCTAGTTATAGTATTATGGCTGTAACAATATATATAATTTGTTTAGTTTTATCTAGTTTTAATGAACAAACAGTTAGTAAAAGGATAATTACTAGTAGCATGAATTATAAAAAACATAATAGATTAATATTATATTCAAGCTTTATTTATAGTTTTATTGTTTGGATTTTGTATGTTATATTAGGATTAATTTTACTTAAAGCTAATATATTTGATTTAAGATTTTTATTATATTCATTAAATACTTTACTTTTTACTTTTACTTCTTTGACACTAGCTCTTTTAATATCAACTCTAATAAAAAATAAAGGTGCTATAACAGGAATAGTGAATGTGGTTTCACTTGGATCAGCCTTTTTATGTGGCGCTTTTGTACCAGTAGAATTTTTACCAAATACTGTACTTAATATAGCACATATTTTACCTGCTTATTGGTATATAAATTCTAATAATTTACTAGCTGATCTTGAAGTGATTAACTTAGTAAATTTAGAAAACTTATTTTTTAATTCTTTGATACTTATTTTATTTTCAGTATTATTTATAATACTTAATAATATTATTTCCGGTTATAAAAGGAGAGATTAAGTTATGATAATAAGTGAAAAAGTAAAAGACAAATTACCAATAAAGGATTTAAATAATTATTATGTAGTTACAGACTTTGATAGAACCATTACAAATGGATCTTCTAAAACATCTTGGTCTATATTAGCTGAAAGCAATATGGTACCAGAAGTTTATGTTAATGAAAGACAAGAACTTTATGACAAATATAGACCTATATAATTAGACAATAATATGGACTTTAATGAACGATCAAGATTAGTAAGTGAGTGGTATAGAAAGCAGGTAGAACTATTTATTAAATATTATATAAGTGAAGAATTATTTGGAAAAGCAGGTTCAGATTTAAGGATAAAGGATTTAAGACCAGGTGCTAAAGAATTCTTGTACTTTTTAAAAGAACATAATATACCATTAATTATAATTAGTGCTGGTATAGGAAACTTTATAGAAAGTTTCCTTAAAAAAAATGATTGTTTATATGATAACATTTATATAAGTAGCAACAAAATAATATTTAAAGATGGTATTGCTGTAGGCGTTTCTGAAAATATGATTCATAGTCTAAATAAAAATGAAGTATCATTGCCAAACTATATAAAAGATAAAATTAAAGATAGAAGCAAAGCTATACTATTTGGAGACCAAATAAGTGATTTAAATATGGTAGATGATAAGAAAAAAGAAGTAATAAAAGTTGGATTTTATTCTTCTAGAACTAAGAATACTTTGGATGAATTTACCAATAGTTATGATATAGTTTGTGAAGATAGTGATAACTATAATGAGTTATTGAGAGAACTATTTTAAATATTGAACTTTTAAATTAGTATTTGATAATGAAAAATTAATTAATATAAATAGTATTAATTAATTTTTTTGTGTTTTTAAAAAGTTTACAAATTAAATATTATTTGATAAAATTTAGTGGAGGAGTGTATTATGAGTGTAGACGAATTAGAAATTTTAAGAAAAAAAGCAAGAAACTTATTTATTAGTTCAATTATTATAGGATTAATTATAGGTGCTTTAGTATCATTCATAACTAGAAGATATATATTTGGGTTTTTTGCTATTATTATTTCTATAATTGTTGCAACTATTATTAGTGCTAAACCTACAAAGAAATTTATTTTAGCCTTTAAAGATTTATTTGTTTTAAGATCACTTAAATTAGTTTTTAATGATTTGGTATATAAACCTGAAAATGGATTAGATGAATCTGTTATAAGAAATACACAAATGATGAATATGGGCGATAGATATAATTCTAATGACTACATAAGTGGTAAATATAAAAATATAAATGTTGTTCAAGCTGATGTACACATAGAAGAGGAAAGACAGACTACTGATTCTGATGGTCATACAACGACGACTTGGGTTACTATTTTTAGAGGTAGATGGATGATATTTGATTTTAATAAAACATTTAAATCAAATATTCAAGTTTGCCAAAAAGGATTTGGAAATTCTAGAATAAGTAATTGGAGTTCAAAATTAAAATATAAAAAAGTTATGATGGAAGATGAAGAGTTTAATAAAAAATTTAGGGTATATGCTCAAGATGAACACGATGCTTTTTATATATTAACGCCATCTTTGATGGAGAAAATTAAAAACTTGGCTAATAGTATTAGAGGAAGACTACTATTTTGTTTTATAGACAATAAACTTCACATAGGACTTCAAAATAATAAAGATTCTTTTGAACATAGTATATTTACAAAGATAAATGAGGAAAAAGTTATAAATGAAATATCAATGGATATAAAATTGATTACAGACTTTATAGATAAACTAAATTTAGATAATGATTTATTTAGAAGGGAGGTGTAGTATATGCTACGTATCATGATAGCTATAATAGTATTAATTGTCATATTTTTCGTATGGTATATATCAGTTTCAAATAAATTAAATAGGGCGGTTGTAAAAATAGATGAAGCTTTATCAGGAATAGATGTCGCTTTAACTAAAAGATATGATGTTCTAACTAAGATGATTGATGTAGTTAAATCTTATGCAAAACACGAAAAAGAAACTCTTTTTGATATAGTTAATCTTCGTAGTGATATGTCTATTAAAGAGAAAAGTGATGCTAATCTAGTTATGGATGAAAACATCAAAAAGATTAATGTAGTAGCTGAAAATTATCCAGAACTAAAATCAAATGAAAACTATAAAACACTACAACTTGCAATTTCAGATGTAGAAGAACATTTACAAGCAGCTAGAAGACTATACAATGCTAATGTTTCATTATACAATCAATTATTAGTATCATTCCCTTCAAGCTCTATTGCTAAAAATAAAGGAATGGTAAAAAAGGATTTTTTTGAGGCTGATGAAATCAAAAAAAATGATGTTAAAATAGACTTATAGATAGTAAATATTACTATCTTTTTTTATAAAAAAACTAACTTTTTAGTTAGTATTATATTGCGCTTTTTAGTAGTTTATATTTAAATTTTCTATTCGATTTGATTTTTTAAGCTCATTTACTATTTTCTTATTTAAATCTATTTTTGATTCATCGAAAACATAGTGATAAACTTTAGTATCAATCATATCACTAAAATTATATGATACAAATAGCTTTAGTTTAGTAATTTTATCTATAGTATCAATAATTCTATTTTTTATATCATTATTTAGTTTATTTTTAGTTATAATAGTAAAGCTTCCATTTTGTTTTTGAAATGCTATACTCAAATCTCCTTTAAATATATTTATACCATCTATTTCATAGATTATTAATTCTGTATTGTTATAGTCTATATCAACAGCTTCAAAGCAAGTATTTTTTTTAATTTACTTATAAAATCTTTAATAAACTTTTCATTATATAAGTTTATACGACTAACTTCCATATCAATATTATCACATTTAAAATAATTAAAACCCAATTGATAAAATTGAAGAAGATCATGATATAATTGTATATGAAAGTGAGGAGCATTTGATGGAGACTATAGTTAATGTGAAAAATGAGAATTTAGCAAACTATATAATGTTTAAATTGGATAAACTTGACAATAACTTTACTGAACAAGAGTTAAATCAAATAACTGAAGTAGTAATTGATTATAACGATGAATCTGAAAGCAGTTTTGCTTTTTTGGAGGAGTTGACAATGCTTAAGGAATTAAAGAGCATTACTTTAAGAAACGGGTACATATTTAATGATAATTATAACATTTTTTTTAATTTGAATAATTTATCAGAATTTGTATTTGAAAATTGTGAATTTGAAAATGCCGATTTAATTGCTTCACTAAAACTTAAAGCTTTGTCTTTAATTAATTGTAAAATAGAAAATTATGCATTTGTAAATTTATTTGAGCTATTAGAAGAATTGACAATAATAAATGGGGAAGTTGAAATTGGAAAGATCAATATGTTGAAGAACTTAAAATATTTGCAACTATCTTATTCAAATATAGTTAAAAATGCAAACTTGAATATCGACAAATTAGAAGAATTATATATAGATAATACTAATATTGATAATTTTAACTTTTTAAATAATTTATTAAATTTAAAAAGGATTAGTATAGATAAAAAACAATATAAGACGAATAAAAGAATATTTGATGATTTAATGAAAAATAACATTTTAGTTTTAAATGAAAATATGGTAGAATTTGGAGACGAAAACAATGAAGTATAATTATCAATATAAAATTACTTTTAAATTAAATCAGCCTTTTGATATAAACTATATTAAAAGTGTATGTAATAGATATCCAAATTCTAAAATATTAGTTGAGGTTCAAAATACTAAAGGAATAACTTCTTCTATGATAAGACAATTGAGTTCAAATGTTGCAATAAGAATCGCTGGAGGATATGACGAGGAAAGAATTGCTAGATATAGAGGATTGTTTTTTGGTAATGAATCAACGCAAGACTATTATTATAATTCTGTCATTTATACCAAAAATGAAACAATAAAAATACTTGAAGAAATTGAAAAAATAGAATCTGGAATGAGTAAAAATTGGTCAAGTATTCAAAGATTAATTTATGTATATGATAGACTAAAAACTGGAATAATGTATGATCCAAAATATGAGCGAAAATCGTCAAGTGAAGTAAGAAGTCTAAGGGGGTTGATTACAAAGCGAACAGTATGCGCTGGATATGCTGTTATTTTAAAAGAATTTATGGATAGAAATAATATTGAATGCGAATTTGTTAGAGGAGGAACTAAAAAGGGTAAAACATCAGGTCACGCCTGGAATATTGTAACTATTAATGGTAAAAAGTATCCTGTTGATTTGACTTGGGATAATACAAAATTTAGATCTGGTAACTCAAGAGGTTTTGAGTGGTTTGGAAAAGATATTTTAACTTTTAATGAAAGCCATTATCCTGCACCAGGAGAAAAAACTCAAGATTATGAACATACATTGACACAAATTGATCCACAACTTATAAAACAAATATATTCACAAACGGGTGTATCAAGAGCTAGAGATTATCATTCAACGACCTATTATGGAGTGCGAAAGGATGGCTCAAGATTCATAGTTGCTCAAGTTGGTAATCGTACTATTGACAATATAACATACTACAGATATTATTATGTTGAAATTTCAAGAGATGGAACAAAACAGTTACCATTAATACTTTATAGTGATACAAACGTTACACATTTAGTCGATTGCAAAAATTTTGGGAGGCCTGTTCCATCAAATTACGAAGAAACTGTTGATAATATTTTATTTTCGAGAGAAAATATTTTCGATTCAATTTCAAAAAACACATATTATATTGGCATGGTTAGAAAAAGTAAAGCCGGTAATAAACTTGAATTAGTTTCATCATGTCGAGAGATATCTAAACCTGAAGAAAAAAGAAAGCTATTTATGTATCCAACAAAAAGATTTAGAAGAAGTAATGGAAGCGTGTTTATAGCTCAACAAATGTTTGAAACTCCGTATAAAGCCAATGGTATTGATATTATGAGATATGATATATTTGAAATGGTCAATGAAAACGGTAAAGAGGTATTAAAGAGAAATACAGTATTTACAGAAAGAAACTTTTTTAAAGATAGTAGACAAAGTATGATTGATGATTATTTAAGCCGAGAAAGACTCGACAGAAAAGTTCAAGAAGCCGGAGGATATATAGGATACTATAACGCAAATGGAATTAGAACTTATAATCCGGATTTAGTTAACTTTTTTAAAACTTCAAAAAAAGTTGATATTGATTTATTAAATAGTCAAAGACAACGAATACAAGTTCCAAAATCTAATTGTACTGATAATTCTAACTTTGATACTGGAAGTAATAATGCAAAGAAAAGACGACCTATCTCTTAAAAACGTCTTTTCTTTTGCTTAAATCTAGTCCTTTAATATTAACATCTAGCATAACTATACTTATTATCTTTACCATGGGTTATGTATAGGACTGATATTAGTTTTTTTAATAATAATACGTGTGTTTTTTAAAGTAGTGTTTGAAAGCTTACATATTAGTTCTAACTTCTTTTTTAATGATTCTTCAATAACAACTTCTTGCTTAATAATATTTACCATAAATACCATCCTTTCTTTGTAGGATAGTCTTTGTATAACTTCCAAGCTTAAGCGTGGAGTTCGATACACAAAAAAAACTAACCCAAATCTGAGTTAGTTGTATTAAAAAAGCTCGAAAAGTTCGAGCGTATTTCCTTATGGAGCAAATCGCATACAAGTTACGAACTAAGTTCTCTTTCTAAAAACATTATACATAAAGTTTTATTAAAATTCAATGGGAGTATATGAAAATTTAATAAAATATAGTATAATTAGTTTTAAATGATATTTATTATGCCACTTCCGCGAAGTTTCGTGTATATATCTATCCTAACACTAAAATATGTATCATAAAATACTAAAATCTAGAGGAGTGAATTTAAAATGATTAATAAAATAATTAATTTAGTAAACCCAGATAATAAAGATTTAAGTGAATTATCAAAAGATGAATTATTAGAATTATTAGTAAAGTTAAATAAGTGTTTAAGATGTCTGGATGAATCCGAAAATGTTCTTGAAGAAAATATGCTAGCAGGTGATTTAGTATCACCTACAAAAGAAGTTCAAATGAAAACACTTGAATATTTAACACAAAATATGTCAAAAGTTCCAGATAAAAAGGCAAGAGCAACAATGGTATATTATACATTGTTAAATTTACATATGTTTAGTGATGGTAATGGAAGAACATCAAGATTTATGTATGATTTAATAAGTGGTGATTTAAATGAAGATAATATTTCATATTATTTTCATAAAAGTTCTAATAATACAACAAACCAAAATAATGATTTAGAAAAAAATAAGGGAATATTAGATATATTTATTGCCAATCAAATACCAGATGAGTTAATTTCCAGTCAATTAGAGTTTGTTCCTCAAGAAATATTAAAAAACTATAGTTGGATAACAGTTGGTCACACTAATACTAGTCCATCAACAGAAACAATAATTCCTAAATCTTCACTAGAAAATTTGACACAAAAAGAACTACAGGATTTAGATAAAATTTTACACGATAGTTACGGTATGAAGTTATGTCCAAGTGGATTGGCGATGTTATATGTATCAAATAAAAAAGGGCAACTAAGTAAATGGATTGACATAAATAAAAACCATATATCATCAATAAAAGGGCTTGAAAGAAGATTTAATTTTTCAATATACAAACATCCTGAAATGATAGCTGATTGGACTCCAGATGATTTTAGAGAAGTTATAAATGTGGGTAATGCTGTTAAATATGCAAGGTTGAAGACTTTAATAGATGTTATTGCTCAACCTGAAAAATATATAAATCCAGATTCAGGTAATACTTATTGTGATGATATACTTGGTATATCAAAAGCTAAAGAAGTTGGTAGGGTTGACAGGTAAATAATATTTAAAGAGGGTATGGGAATTTCCTATATTAGAATTTGCGCGGGAGTACAAATTCAGTGCTGGCTAGACATAGA
>OIYG01000085.1_pt1 | contig 98744 bp, 92 predicted proteins | sample 1587861 | NCBI WGS metagenome assembly OIYG01 (sample SAMN03283272) | human gut metagenome | biome: human-associated habitat; material: feces | host: Homo sapiens | place: Peru | collected 2012 | reverse complement strand
AATGCAACTTTAAAAATACAAAAAAATAAAATTGCATTTACTTCTTAAAGTAATATTAAATTATTTTATTCTTGCATTATTTAGTATTTTATGGTAAAATATACGCGTTACAAAGAAAGGGATAAGGTTGGTGTATATAAAAGTGAATAAAAAAATAACTTTGGAGCAATTTATAAATATAAAGGAGGAAGTAACACAATTGCTTATGCAATTTCAGGATTATTTTGAGGATCAAGAAAATGATAAAAATTTTAATTTTGACTTATCAGAGAAAAAATTTATTGAGCAAGCTTTTTCAATTGAAAGAAGTTTGTTTAATTGTGATTTAAGTGATATTCCTTTTGAGGCATGGCAGGATTTTTACATTATTTCTGATGAAAATCACGTAGTTGATTTTTCTAAAACTAGAGCTAATATAGATTTTAATATGGTTACATATCCTGGTTATGTAAATTTTAAAGGATGTAATGTTAGAAATCTTGAAATGGTAGGAAGAACTTTAAAACCTAAGGATTTTGATGAAGAAACAATTAGAGCTAATTCGTCATTATTTTTGTCAGATTCTTTTAGTGAAGAATTTAAGGATAAATATTATAGTAATATTCAACTTAAGATTAGTGATTTGGTTGACTTGACACTGGAACAACTACAAGAATTAGAAAAAAAGAAACCTGATCTACATTTGGATCATAACCTTTATTTTAGTTTTATATTAAAAACTTTAGGTTTAGACAAGGTTGTACAATTATATAATCATTCAAAAGAAGATTATGATGCGGTTAGTCAATTTTTAGAAATGCATAATGTTTTAGATTCTTGTTGTAGTACTCCTCATTTTGAAGAATTTTTAGAACAAATAAAAAATATTGATGTTTCTGAAATGAAAAACTTATGCTTTGATTTTTTAAAAGATAAAATTTCTAAGGAAACATTTAGGTTTTCTCAAATTAATTTACCAGAAAGTTTTATAAGAGAAAATCCAGATATATTTTTAATGAATGCTAATATTCCAGAAGAAGTGAAACAAAGATGTTTTAGTAGAAAGTTAAAAGTACAAGATTTGATTGATTATCTAGATGTATTTAGTAATATTTCAGTTACTGATTTTTTAGAAAATGACTATTTATCAGGTATATCAAGTTTTATAAATGATAATTATGGTGTTGGAAAATTTCAAGAACTTGTTCGAAAACACCCAGATGTATTTGAACATTTTTATCAATCTTCAAGCGATGCTTTTTTTGATAATTATTTATGTTTTGATGAAAGGAAAAATCTGGAAAGCTCATTTATTGACGCAGTCAAATTAAATCTTTTTGCTTTTAATAATGATATGCCTGAACAGTTTAGAATTGAATCTGATGGACAAATATCTTATAATGTTCCAGAATGGTTATCATCTATGCATTTTAAATTTGTTGATAAAATAGAATCTTTGAATGATTTAATGCAATACAACGAATCAGTAGTTGTTCTTGATGAAAATCAAAGATTTGTATTAGATCAACTAAATATAGATAATATTAGAAAACTTGAGCAGGAAACTGGAATTTTTTCTCATAATGAATGGTTTGAAGAATTAGAAATATTTAAGAAATTAAGTTCTTATATGAATGCAAATATTTGTTTTGCTTTATTTGATTTTCATAATGGTTCTTTATCTTATGGTGAATTTTTAATTAAATTTTTAAGGTGTTTAGTTTCAATGAATGAAGAGAAAAAAAGAGATATATCTATTAATTCTTCGGCTTATGATTGGTTTGAGGGTAAAATAAGAGAAACTCATCCAGAAATTTTTGCTGATTTTGATAGTTTAAGTAATATACCTACGTCAGAAAGAAAAAGACTAACAACTGCATTTTATAGAGGCTCTCTTACTTTTTCTGATATCAAGAAATATCCAGAGTTAGTATCAATTCTTAAAGATAAAAATTTAAAAATTCCTTTTCATAATAAAATTTATTTCAGTAAACATAATTATTTGGAATTACTTCAAGTTTTTGGTAATGAAAAGTTTTTGGAATTATGTGCTAAATATGGTGAATATATGAGTGGCATAGTATCTCATATTACTAGAGAGATATCTATTGGAAGCAGTAAAGATTCGGAATTTAGTAAGTTATGTTTAGATGAGTTATCTTTAGAACAAATTGCAGGAGATAAAGAAATTGATAATTTAAATCTTAATAAAAAACAAAAAGTAATGTGTAAAAAGCTATCGGATTAACTGATGAGATAGATATAGAAAGATGCATTGGTCATGCAAGATAATAATATTAATAAAACAATATCAAATGCTTTGCAAGTTGATAAAGATATTTTAAGTGAAAATATTAAATCTATAATTGCTCAAATTCAAAAGGCTTTAGATAATAATAAGGAATTTATTGAACAAGCAAATATTATTGATAAAAAGAATAATAATGGCTTTATATTAGATTTTAATATTATTAAAAATATCTTTTCTAATTTAGAAAAAGAAAATGCTCCTAAATTTGTAAAAGAAGTAAAATCAAAAATAGTTGCTGTTAATACTAGTCCTACTATTGAAAGAATAATTGATATAGAGCAAAAAGATTTAATAAATGAAAAAACTATAATTTATCCATTTAATTTTTAAAGATGACTTAGTTAATAAGTTGTCTTTTTTTGATGACATTATATTTATTTGACTTTTTTGTTTTATTTAAATATTTATCTAAGATATATTGTTTTGATGTTAATTTTTAAACTTTTGTTATTAGGTGAAATATGGTATTATATGATTATTAGAAAAGAGGTCGGTGTGTTTTGAATATTGTTATTGTTGGTGGCGGAGTAAGTGGTGTTATATCGGCTATTAGTATTGCTCATAATAGTAATTTTAAGGTTTTAATTTTAGAAAGAAATGATAAGTTACTTAAGAAATTATTATTAACTGGTAATGGTCGTTGTAATTATTTTAATGAAGATAGAAGTATTAGAAATTATCATAGTAAAAATATGAGTTTAGTTAGTAATTTTATTAATGATTATAATTTAGATAGAGTATTAAGGTTTTATGATGATATTGGTATTGTGCCTAAGATAAAGAATGGATATTATTATCCTTATTCAAATCAAGCTAGTAGTGTGTATGATTGTTTAGTTAGTGAACTTGATTCTTTAGGAGTTGATGTTAAATATAATTATTTAGTTAATGATATAAAGTGTGATCACAATAAGTTTATTATTAATGACTCTATTGTTTGTGATAAGTTAATTCTTTCTACTGGGTCTTGTGCTTATCCTAAGACTGGTAGTGATGGAATGGGATATGAGTTTTTAAGAAGTCTTGGTCATAATATTATTGAACCATGTCCTGCACTTGTTCAACTTGTTAGTGATAATAAGTATTGTAGTATGGTAAGCGGTGTTAGAAGCGATGTGGTACTTAGTTTATATGAAGATGGTGAGTTTATTGCTAGTGAGGAGGGAGAAGTACAATTAACTGATTATGGTATTAGTGGGATTTGTACATTTAATTTGAGTCATTATGCTAGTAGAGGTTTAATTGAAGGAAAGAATGAGGTAATAAAGGTAAACTTTATACCATTTATTAAAGAGGATTATATGGAATGGTTCTATAATTTTAGTTGTGCACATAGAACTAAGAATATTTTTGAATTACTTAGTGGTTTTATGAATAAAAAGGTTATTAATATGATTTTAAAATATAATGATATAAAAAAAGATGATTTTTATTATGAGTTGAGTTTTGATAAGAAAAGGAAATTTATAAAGTCACTTACCGAGTTTAGTTATAATATTATTGGAACTAAGGGCTTTTCTTTTGGACAGATTTGTAATGGTGGAGTCGACTTAGAATGTATTAATATGAAAAGTTGTGAGTCTAAAGTTATTCCAAATTTATATATAACTGGTGAATTACTTGATATTAATGGTAATTGTGGAGGTTATAATTTAATGATGTGTGTTATTAGTGGCTTACTTGTAGGAGATGATATAAGTGATAAGAGTTAGACAGATAAAAGTACCAATTAAATTTAATAATATTGTTGATGGAATATGTCATAAGTTGGGAATTAAGGCTTCTGATATTTTAGATTATTTTATTTTAAAAAGAAGTATCGATGCGAGGGATAAGAATAATATTTTGTTTGTATATGAGGTTGGCGTTAGCTTAAATAAAGGAATAGAGGATAGATTACTTAAGAGAAAAACAAATGATATTTTATTACTTGAAGATTTAAGTTATAAATACGAAGTTACTGGTAGTTTAAAGTTAAATGATAGACCTGTTATTGTTGGAAGTGGACCATGTGGTTTATTTTGTGCTTATTTTTTGGCTGAGGCGGGATATAATCCAATTATTTTAGAACGTGGGGAGATGGTTGAGAAAAGAGTTTGTACTGTAAATGACTTTTTTGATAAAGGAATATTTAATAGTAACTCAAATGTACAATTTGGTGAAGGCGGAGCTGGTACTTTTTCTGATGGGAAGTTAAATACTTTAGTAAAAGATAAATTAAATAGAGGAAGACATATATTTGAGATATTTGTTGAGTGTGGGGCACCAGAGGAAATATTATATGATGCTCATCCTCATATTGGTACTGATGTTTTGAGAAATGTTATTGTAAATATGCGTAAGAAAATTATTAATATGGGTGGAGAGTTTAGATATAACTCATGTGTTACAGATTTAGTTATCGCGAATGATAGAATTTGTGGGGTTGTTGTTAATGATAGTTATACAATAAATGCAGAGGTTGTTGTTTTAGCAATTGGGCATTCTTCTCGAGATACTTTTTATATGTTGAATGATAAAGGCATTAAGATGAAGGCTAAGAATTTTGCTGTTGGAGTTAGGATTGAACATCCAAGAGAGATGATAGATTTTAATCAATATGGTGATAATGTTAATATTTTGGGTAGTGCTAGTTATAAACTTACATATAATACTGATGATGGACGTGGTGTATATTCTTTTTGTATGTGTCCTGGTGGTTATGTTGTTAATGCATCTAGTGAAGAAGGAATGCTTGTAGTTAATGGAATGAGTAATTATAAAAGAGATGGAAAAAATTCAAATAGTGCGATTGTTGTAACTGTTGGTCCGAAGGATTTTGGAAATGATGTTTTTTCAGGAATTGAATTTCAAAGGAAATTGGAAAGACTCGCTTATCAAGCAGGAGATGGATTGATTCCAGTTCAGTTGTTTAAAGATTTTTGTGATAGAAAGATTTCTAATTCATTTGGAGAATATACACCAAATACTAAAGGAAGTTACAGATTTGCTGATTTAAATTTAATTTTACCATTATATGTTTGTAAATCTTTAAAAGAAGGTATAAATTATTTTGGTAAGAGGATTAAAGGTTTCAATAGAGATGATGCTATTCTTTTGGGTGTTGAAAGTAGAACTAGTTCACCAGTTGTTATTGAAAGAGATGATAATTTAGAAGCTATAGGTGGACTTTATCCAGCGGGCGAAGGTGCTGGATATGCTGGAGGTATTACTACAGCAGCAATTGATGGTGTTAAGGTTTTTGAAAGTATTATAAAAAAGTACAGAGCGTAGGATTCTGTTTATTTATTAAATTTTAAAAGTATAATTTTTATGATATAATAGTTTACTAAGAAAGATTAGAGGTGATTAAAATATATAACGATTATTATGGAATGTATTTTATATTAATTTTATCTCTTGTGATTACAATTGGATCACAAATATTTATTAGTGTAAAATATAAAAGTACAAAAAGAATTAAAACACTGAAGGGATATACTGGACGTGATGTTGCTAGAAAGATACTTGATAAGAATGGCCTTTCACATGTAAGGGTTGTTGAAACTAGTGGTGAACTTACTGATCATTATGATCCAACTAGTAAAGTTGTTAGGTTATCTACAGAAATTTACAATGGTTCTAGTATAGCATCAGCATCTGTTGCAGCACATGAGTGTGGACATGCTATTCAAGATAAGGATAATTACTTATTTTTGAGAATAAGAAGTAGTTTAGTTCCAATTACAAATTTTGCAACTAATGCTGGATATTTCATTATTATGTTTGGATTTATTTTTTCAATGATGAAGTTAGTTGTTATTGGAATAATTTTAGATGTTATTATTTTATTATTTCAAGTTATAACTTTACCAGTTGAATTTAATGCATCACACAGAGCTTTAATTCAATTAAAAGAACTTGATTTAGTAGATTCTAATGAACAATCAAAGTGTCGTGGAATGTTAGTTGCAGCTGCATTAACTTATGTTGCGGCCGTTGCTACTGCTATACTTGAAATATTAAGATTAGTTTTAATTTTAAGAAATGATGATGATAGATAGGAAGGTCGAAGATGATTAAAATAGTTAAGACACAAGAAGAAGCAGACTTTATTACTCATAGTGGAACAATGCATGCCGATGAAGTTTTTGCAACAGCCTTTTTAGAACAATATTTTGGAAAAAACAAAGTGTTGCGTACTAATAATGTTGAATTTGATAAGTTATCTACTAAGGTTATAGTTTATGATATTGGTCGTGGTAAGTTTGATCATCATCAAGTGGATGCTTTGAAAAGAGATAATGATATTACTTATTGTTCTTTTGGTCTTCTTTGGAAGGAGTTTGGAAAAGATTTTTTAAAGAAAGAGGGCTTTTCTAATATAGATTCTTTATGGGAATATATAGATAAGGATTTTGTTGAAGGAATAGATGCTGATGATAATGGTGTTTTTCCTAAAATTGATGCAATTTATAAAGTAAAGACTATTAGTTCTATTATTAAGTTATTTAATCCTAGTTTTGATTCAGATGAGGATGAGTCTTGTCAGTTTATTAAAGCTGTAGATGTTGCTTCTAAAATATTTTATGAAGAAATTTTATATGCTAATGGTAAAGTAATTGCTGATAAAAATGTTAATAATTTATTGGATGAAGTTGGTTCTGATAATAAGTTTTTAATTCTTGATAAATTTTTACCATATGAGGAAACTATTTTAAATAGAGAAGATAAGAATAATATTTTATTTGTTGCTTTTCCATCTAATAGAGGTGGTTATGCTATTAAGACAATTCCTAAGAGTTTAACTGATAAAACTGCCAGAATGGATTTTCCTGAAGAATGGGCTGGTTTAGAAGGGGAAGAACTTGAGAAGGTTTCTTCTATAAAAGGATTAACTTTTTGTCATACAGGTAGATTTATTGTTAGTTGTAAAGATTTGAAGAGTGTTTATAAAGTTTTAGATAAATTATGTAAGTAATGTGTTAAGTTACAATTAAAAAGTTTTATTAATATTTACAAAGATGTTAATAAAGTATATCATTGTAATGAGGTGTTTTATGTATAAGTATAATCCTAAAAGGGAAATGATAAAAAATATAATATATGTTATTTTAATTCTATTAATTGCTGTAGTTGCAACTTATAAGATTTATGACAAATTTAGTGATTCTAGAGATGTTAATTATAGTTCTGAGAGTTTTGTTGTTACTTATCATGAGAAAAGTGGCGATAAGATGAGTATTACTAAGGTTACTCCTGTGACTGATTCTGTTGGGTTATCTTCTAATTCTTATAGTTTAAGTATTAAGAATAATTTAACTGAGAAAGTGTTTTTTACAGTTAAGATAAGTGATGATTTAGAAAGTATTATTAATGATAATTGTGGTGATAGATTAATTTCTAAGGATAATCTTAGAGTATCAATAAAGAATGGTAATAAGGATAATAAGATATATACTTTGAGTGAACTTGTAGATGGTATCATTCTTAGTGATAGTGTTGATGCTTTAGAAAATAGAGAAATAACTATTAGACTATGGGTAAGTAAAAATAGTACTTTACCTATGGGAAGTGATATGCATTATCATGGTACAATACAAGTGTCTGAAGAAAATGGCAGTGTTGCTATTAATAAATAGGTGGTTATATGAATATTGATTTAAGTTTGTTACATAGTAATACAGTTTCTGATATTGATATTAGTGGAAAGTATAATATTAGTAGTGATTATTATGAAAATAGTAGCATAATTCGTTTAGAAGAGGTTACTGTTTCTGGTAGTATTTTTCTAAAAGAAAATGAAGAAGGTAATTTAGATGACTATGTAAATTGTAATATTTGTGGTAAAATGATTATACCTGATACAATTTCTTTAGAAGAGTGTTTTTATGAATATAGTATAAATTATGATGATTTTATTGAAGAAAACTGCAAAAAAAATGAAAATACTCTTGATATTTTTCAGTTTTTATGGGAGAATATTGTACTGGAGGTCCCCTTAAGATTTACTAAGGTTAGAGATCTCAGTAAATTTCATGGGGATGGATGGAAATTAGTTAGTGAAGATGAACTAAATAAAAGTAATAATCCATTTAGTGATTTATTAAAAGATTTTGAAGAGGAGTGATACAATGATGAAGTTAGATATTCAAATGTTTGCTGTTCCTTTCCGCAAGGTTTCAAAAACTAGAAAGAGAATGAGAAGAAGTCATAATGCTATGGAAATTCCTGGAATGACTAAATGTAGTAATTGCGGAGAAATGATTAAACCACATAGAATTTGTCCTAAATGTGGAAGTTATAAAGGAAAAGCAGAAGTAACTAAAGAAGCTGAATAAGCTTCTTTTTCTTTATACTTTTTTTCTTTTGTAACTTTTTAATTTTATTGGTTGCTTTATTTCGTTCTTTTTATTATAATTGTTTTAGATATAGTAAGGTGGTTAGATGATGATGAATTTGTTTAACAAGAAAAAAGGGAATAGAGGTTTTACTTTAGTTGAATTGCTTGCTACTATTGTTATTTTGGGTATTTTATCTTCTATGGCAATTGCAGGTGTTTCAGTTTTAATAAAAAAAGCTAAGAATTCTGAAGAAGAAGCAAATGCTAAAGTGATTCAAATGGCTGCTGAAAGTTATTTGCAAGCTAATAAGGATAATGCACCAAGATCAATTGGTGAATGTACTACTGTTAGTGTAGTAGATTTAAAAAATAAGAAGTTTTTAACTGATGATATTACTAATTCTGATAGTAAATCATGTATGAAAAATTCTTATGTTAAAATTTTTAAATCTTCTAATGGTGAATTTATTTATACTCCTTATATTTACTGTGGAGATGCAAAAGAAACTACTAGTAGTAAGGAAAAAATGGTTCCTATGGGAGAAATTAAGTTTTCTAAAACTACTGATGTTAATAGAGCTAGTTTTGTTTTAAATTTATATGGTGATCAAAATAAGACTAAGGGTCATTATACTCCTACTACTGAGATTGATGGTTATAGTTGGTCTTTATCTGTTATGTATGAGGGAGATACTAGTTATACTGAAATTTATAATACTGGTACTTTAAGTGCAAATAAAGCTAAGTCTTTAGAAATTTCTGAAAATTTAGCTGATTATGTTGATATTTCTAGTACTACTAAGGTAAAAGTAGATTATATGATTACAAATGTTGCTTGTGAAACATATACAAGTGAGATGGTAAGTAATGGTGGAGCATCTACTGGTACAGAGTTTGAAGATACAGTTCCTCCTACATGTGGGGAAGTAAGTGGAAATGCAACTAGTGAAAATGATTGGATTTCTAATATAAGTAGTAATAAATCAAGACTTGTATCTGTTACTTGTAATGATGGTGATGGTAGTGGATGTAAGAGAAAAAGTTTCTCTAGATCTTGGCCTGATAAATCTAAACCTTCGGGTGTAGAAAAAGAATATATTGATATTTATGATAATAGAGATAAAAAGTTTGAAGGTAATTCAGAAACTGGTAATAAAACTAAATGTCTTGTAGATGTAAATGTTGACTTAGAAACTCCTAGTGCTTCATTAATTGCTACTAAGACTGCTACTGATAATAATAATGTGTTGGCATCTAAAAAGCCTTTAAAAATTGAGGCTTCAACTAATCCTATAGCATCTAAAGTTATACATGTTTCTGATTATGATGGAACTACTTCTAATTGGATGAATAAAAAAGATTTTAGTGAAGGTATATATTTTAAAATAGACCTTGAAGATAATTTACATTTAGACCATTATACTTGGGAAACTAATATGGGATATCAAACATCTGTAAATGAGAAAGAAGTATCTTCTAAAAATCCAGATGGTGTTTCTAATACTTTGATTCCACAAGAAGAAAAACACGGAAAAACTGATCTTCATGGATCAACAAAATATTCTATTGTTGTTAAGTTATCTGTAGAAGGTAAAAGATATGGAATTTTAACAGTATATGATAAAGCTGGAAATTCTATTAAATATGAAATTTATGCTAATATAGATAGAACTGCTCCAAAAGCTGCTACATTTGATGGAAAATTAATAGATAAAAATGATAGTAAATATGATGTTTATTCATATGAAAGCCCAGATGATAGTTTATGGACTAATAGTAGAGTTAGAATTAATTCTACTGGTACTGGTATGGATGAGATAGAAGATCCTATCCAAAATATTGTTTTACCAAATTTATCTGGACATAAACAATATTACTATTATTTATATGATGTCACTAATGGGACAAAAGAAATTAAAAATCGTGAAATGATTAGTGATGGAGGAGTCTTCACAATAAGTGATGATGGTGTTTATAAGTTAAGATTTGAGGATTGTGATAAGGCAGGGAACTGTAGTTTTTCTAATTGGAAATATGTAAGAATTGATAGAACTCCTCCAACTTGTAAACCTAGTATAGTTCACGAAGGTACAGGGCTTGCATATACTCCAGCTACAACTGGTAAAGATAGCTGGACTAATAAAAGTGTTAGAATTACACAAACATGTGAAGATGGTAAAGGAACAAGTGGATGTACTTCTCAAAGTTCTACTCCTATTTTTAAGGTATATGATAACGAAAAATTGAATGCTTATGCAGGTGCGGCTGGATTGAATGAGGGTGGAGTATTCTATGATAATGCAGGTAACTCTGTAACTTGTCCAACTTATAAAGTTCAAATTGATAAAATTCCTCCTACATGTGATGTATCTGCTGATCATAGTGATTGGACTAATAGTAATGTTAATATTACAGCTAAATGTAATGATGATGGAGGAAGTAATTGTAAAGAGCAAAGTCATACTTATACTTTTGAATGTACAAGTTCGAATAGTGTTAATGGTGTTTGTAAACAAGGTGGTTTAGGTGCAGGAGATAATGGTTTACCATACACAATGTATGATGTTGCTGGTAACTCTGTTGTGTGCCCTGCTAACCAGTCAGTAAAAATTGATAAACAAGCTCCAGTATTCACTTCTAATTCTTTGAGTAATAGAAATGTAAGTGCAACTGCTAAAGATTGTGACAATGAAGGTGTTGATTGTGCAGGTGGAGCGACAATTAGTTATGCATTTACAACTGGTGGTAAGCCAGAGCCTTGGGATTCTATATGGAGTTCAAATGCTTCTGGAAGTATGTCATGTAATACTTGGACAAATGTATATGTAAAAGTTTATGATAGATTAGGTAATACTAATACAGTAAGCACTGTCCCAGGTGGTTATCAAGATGATTGTTGTAGTGAATCTAATCCACTTGGTTGTCCTTGGGTAACTCCTTGTCGTGCAAGAAGGACGAATACGTATACTCTTGATACTGTTGGATTACATGCTTATTATAGATATGATGGAATTGCTTTTCATCAGCTTCCTCCGAATGGATATAATGGCTCTGGAGAAGATTATTTATATATAATTCGTTATGAAGGAGATTTGGCTGTAGTTTATAACTTGAGACGTGATAAAAATGTTAAAATATATAGAAACTGTATAAATTACTCTTCACCAAATAGTGTCTGTGCTTATTCTCAATGCCCAGGATAGGATTTAGAAAGGAAATTTTATGGAAAAGAAGAAAAAAATAAGTGTAATTATAATTGTTATTGCAATCGTTTTACTTATAATTTTAGCTTTTTTCTTAACTAATAAATATATTAATAGTGAAGAATATGCTGAAAGTAAATTAAGATATCATTTGTCTAAGGATGGAATGGAATTAAATTTGTGTAAAAGCAATGAATGCCCATATAATACTGATAATTCATATTTGTTATTAACTTTAGATTATAAAATAGATTCATTACAGAGTGAAGTTGATAAAATAAATAAAGAAACAAAAAAACTTTATAAAGAGGATAATAATTCTTCAACTTCATCTTCTACTTGTTCTAAAGTAAAAGATAAATATAATAAGAGATATATACATGAAAATACTTTTAATGTTTTTGAAAATGATGATTATATATTTTTAAGCGTAGGTAGAACTAAGATGGATGTATGTACTTCTAAGTCTATCTCAGAACAGACAAATACTAAAATTTATGATAAAAAAACAAAAAAGATTATTTCTCAGGAAGAATTTATTAATGCTCAGAAAATAAATAAAAGCGATATTTTGAAAGCTATTAATAAATCTTTAGATATTTCTAATAAATATTATTCAAAAAATTATTCTCATTATGATGAAACATTTACAGATTATAGTTTATTTTATCTATCAATTGGTGATTTGATTATTTCTTATAAACTTCCTGGAGATGAAGGTTATAATACAGCAGATTTTATAACTGTAAATAAAGCAAATAATCCTAAACATTAATTATTTTAACTAATGCAGATTTGCATTAGTTTTTTTGTTTTTTTATTGGTATAATATAGATGGTGATATTATGAATGATAATCTTAAAATAATAATTTGTCCTAATGATGAAAAGAATAATATACTTAATTCTTTTAATAATGATAGTAATTTACATAATATTAAATTTATGACAAAAAATGAGTTTATAAAAAATTACTTTTTTGATTATGATTATGAAGCAATTTATTATTTAATGAAAAAATATAAATATAATTTAGATGTTTGTAAAGTATATCTTAAAAATATGTATGTTATTGATATTGAGAAAACATATAGTAATGAAAAATTAAAATTTCTTAAAGATTTAAAGATAGAGTTGATTGAGAATAAATTAATTAAATTTAATGTTTTCTTTAAAAACTATATAAAAAATAAAAATATAGAAATAATAAATTATTTTGATTTGGATTTATATGAAGAAAAAGCATTTAATTATAAAGTAGATATACCTAGTAGTTTTTTTTCACATGATGTTTATGAGTTTAAGGGAATAGAAGATGAGGTTAATTTTGTTGCATTAAAGATAATAGAATTAATAAAAAAAGGAGTTTCTTTAGATCATATATATTTATCTAATGTTACTAGTGATTATTATTATATTTTAGATAAAGTATTTTCATATTATAAGATTCCAATTAATATTAATTTTAATGATTCTATTTATAATACAGTTACTGTAAATGAGTTTTTAAATAATTATGAAATAGATTTGGAAGATAGTAATAAAAATAATATTAATAGAAAGTTAATTAATATTGTATCTAAATTATCATTTATTGATAATAATGATCCTTTATATAGGACTTTATTGATTGATAATTTGAAAAGTACATATTTTAGTAGTAAAAAATTAAGTAATGCGGTTAATATAAAAGATTTGTATTCTTGTAGTTTTAGTGATGATGATTATGTATTTGTATTAGGCTTTAATCAAGATAGTTTACCTAAGATGTATAAAGATATAGAGTATATTGATGATAATTGTAAGAGTGAAGTTGATATGTACTCTGTTAGTTATTTAAATAAGAGAAGTAAAGATGTAGTTACTTATTTACTTAGTAGGATTAAGAATCTTTATTTATCATATAAATTAAGTACTCCTTTTCAGTCCTTTTATAAGAGTAGTTTAATTAATGATTTAGGTCTTAATGTTATTCATTTTGATGAAGATACTTATGAATATTCTAATATTTATAATAAATTAAGATTAGCAGAGTATTTAGATAAATATTATCTATATGGAGAAAAAGATAAGTATTTAGAACTTTTAAATACTCACTATGATATTTCTTATAATAGTTATAATAATAAGTTTACTGGAATAAATAAAAATAATTATATTAATAATATAAAGAAACCTTTAAAATTATCTTATACTTCTATTAATAGTTATAATGAGTGTGCGTTTAAATATTATATTTCATATGTTTTGAAATTAGATATTTATGAAGATACTTTTTCTGCTTTTATAGGATCAATGTATCATAAAATATTATCTTTATATAAGTTGGATAATTTCTCTTTTGATTCTGAATTTGATAAATTTTTAAGTACTAGGGATTTAAGTATTAAAGAGAAAGTATTACTTGTTAAGATTAGGAAAGACTTAAACTTATTACTTGATAAAATAAAGGAACAAAATTTACTTACTGGGTATAATAATGAATTATATGAGAAAGAGTGTAGAATTAAACTTGATAAGGATATAGATACAGAGTTTGTTGGATATATTGATAAAATTATGTATTTATATAAAAACAATAATAATTATTTTAGTATAGTTGATTATAAGACAGGTACAATTGATACTCATATTGAGCCAATGAAGTATGGACTTCATTTACAACTTCCGGTTTATTTATACTTAATTTATAGTTCTAATATTTTTAGTAATCCAATTTTTACCGGAATTTATTACCAAAATATTTTATTTAATTATCCAACTTGGAGTGAAAAAATAGAAAGTGAAGTAAAAGAAAAATATAAATTAAAAGGATATTCAACTGATAATACTGAGGTACTTGAAGTGTTTGATACTACTTATGAAGCAAGTGAACTTATAAAGAGTATGAAATATGATGTAGAAAAGGGATTTGGTAGATATAGTAAGTTAATTTCTGATTCTGAATTAAAAGATATTGTTGATTATACTAAAAATATTATTTCTTCTAGTAGTGATAAAATTTTAAATGGAGAGTTTGATATTAATCCTAAGGTATATGATAGGGAAAATATTTCTTGTAAATTTTGTAAATATAAAGATTTGTGTTTTATGAAAGAGAAAGATTTAGTATATTTAGAAAAAGTTGATAATCTTGATTTTTTAGGAGGTGAAGAATAGTGGGATGGACTAAGGAACAACAAGAGGCAATTGATACAGAAGGTGCAAATATTATTGTATCTGCTGGGGCTGGATCTGGGAAAACAGCTGTTCTTACAGCTAGAGTACAGAGAAAATTAAAGGCTGGAGTTCATGTTAATCAATTGTTAGTTTTAACATTTACTAATGCAGCAGCAGCTGAGATGAAGGATAGAATTAGAGATACTATTAATCAAACTCCAGGACTTGAGGAAGAAGCTAATTTGATAGATGGAGCTTATATTACTACGTTTGATTCTTTTTCACTTTCTATGGTAAAGAAATATCATACAAGACTTAATGTTACTAATAAGATAAAGATTTCTGATGAAGTTATAATTGATATAAAAAAACATGAATTAATAGATAGTATTTTTGATAAATATTATGAGAGTAATAATCTTAAATTTAAGAAGATGATTAATGATTTTTGTTTAAAGGATGATAAAGAATTAAAGGATTATATACTTAATGCTTATAAAAAAATAGAACTTAAATATGATAAAGAAAAGTATTTAAAGAATTATTTTTCTATTAATAGTTTAGACAAAATAGATAATTATATAAATGAGTATGTTGGTATTTTAAAAAAGAAACAAAGTGATATAAATAAGTTAATGATTGAGTTAGAGGATTATTTTGATGGGGATTTTGTATGCAAAGTGAGTGATTCTTTAGATAAAATTATTAATGCTAATGAATATGAAGATTTTGTTTCTGGATGTGACTATAAGAGTGTTGTTGTACCTAGAGGGTCTGATGAGGAAGGTAAGAAAGTTAAAAGTGCAATTTTTGCGATTGCTAAGGAAATAAAAGAATTATGTACCTATAAGGATACAACTGAGATGAGAGAAGAAATTGAATCAACATCTAATTCTATAGAGGTTATTGTTGATATACTTAGAGAACTTGATTCTTTATTAGAAGAATATAAGGTTACTAATGAAATATATAATTTTACAGATATTGCGCGTATGGCTATTAGAGTAGTTGAAGATAATCCTGATATAAGAGAAGAACTTACTAATAGTTTTAATGAGATTTTAGTTGATGAGTACCAAGATACTAGTGATACTCAAGAAAAATTTATTTCTCTTATTTCTAATAATAATGTTTATATGGTAGGGGATATTAAACAATCAATTTATAGATTTAGAAATGCTAATCCTTATATTTTTAAGAATAAATATGATCTTTATCGTGATACTGATAAAGGAATTAAAATAGATTTACTTAAGAATTTTAGATCTCGAGCTGAGGTATTAAATAATATTAATTTGTTATTCGATTTATTTATGGATGATAATTTAGGTGGAGCTGATTATAAAGCAAGTCATAGAATGGTATTTGGAAATAATGATTATATTGAAAGAGGTAGTACTAATCAGAATTATGATTTTTCTGTTATTACTTATGGAAATAATCTAGGTAAAATAAGTAAAGATGAAGAAGAAGCATTTATTATTGGTAATGATATAAAAGAAAAAATTAATAATAAGTTCCAAGTTTTTGATAAGAAAAAAAGAGTACTTAGAGATATAGAATATAGTGACTTTGTTATCTTATTAGATAAGAGTAGTAATTTTGTACTTTATAAGAAGATATTTGAGTATTTGCATATTCCTTTATCAATTTTAAAAGAAGAATCATTAAAAAAAGATGATGATGCGATTGTTTTAAAGAATTTATTAAGATTAATTATTTGTGTACATGATGGTAGATTTGATAAAGAGTTTAAATATACTTTTATGTCTATTGGACGTAGTTTTCTATTTAAGATGAGTGACAGTGAAATATATGATTATTTAACTAAGAATACTTATAAGAATAGTGAATTATATAATATTTGTTTAGAACTTTCTCTTTCTTTAGAATATGTAAGTGCTACTGAGTTTATTAGAATGGTACTTGATAAATTTAATTATGAAGAGAAACTTCTTACTATTAATAATGTTAAATCTTTTAGAGTTAGATGTGAGTATTTTTATAATCTTATAAATGATTATTCTGGAACTGGGAAGACTATTTATGACTTTGTTGATTATTTAAATGAAATATTTGATAGTGGATATGAACTTAAATTTAATGTTAATAGTGATAGTGGTAATAGTTGTAAGATTATGACTATTCATAAGTCTAAGGGATTAGAATTTCCGATTTGTTATTTTGCGGGTTTTTCTTCTAAATTTAATATGATGGAGTTAAAAGAGAAAATTATTTTTGATGATAGATATGGACTTATTCTTCCAAAAGTAGATGAATATTATAAAGACACTATTTTAAAGACTTTACTTAAGTATAATACTAAGATAGAGGAGATTAGTGAGAAGATTAGACTTTTATATGTTGCGGTTACAAGGGCTAAGGAAAAGATGATTATTGTTATGCCAGAGGAGGAAGAAGGAACTGAAATATTTGATATAGTTCCTAGTTATATTCGTGAAAAGTATAATTCATTTTTATCTATTATGAAGTCAATTTACTCTAATTTAGTTCCATATATTACTAAGACTGATATTATTGGTACTAAAGATTATTTAATAAATAGTAAAAGTAGTAGTGATAATTTGGTTTTAGATAGTGATAGTTTGGTAGTTAATGAGATGGAAATTGAAAGTCATGAATTAAATGATGTTCATTATTCTAAAGATACAATTCATCTTATTTCTCATGATGAGATGGAGCTTATGGAGTTTGGTACTCGTGTACATGAAATATTGGAAGAGTTAGATTTTAATAATCCAGTTGGTCTTGAATTGATTGATTCTAAGATAAAAGATAAAATACTTGCTTTTATTAATAGTGATTTGATGAAGGATAAACTTAATCTTAAAATGTATAAAGAATATGAATTCTTATATTCGGAAAATGATACTGTAAGTCATGGAATAATTGATTTATTGATTGAGGGAGATTGTATGACTATTATTGATTATAAGTTAAAAAATATTGATGATGAGTTATATGATAAACAATTAAATGGATATAGGCATTTTATTTCAAAGAAGACTGGAAAAGTTACTAAATGTTATTTATATTCAATAATTGATGAGAAATATAGAGAGGTAATAGATGATTAATATTTGTTTTGTTTGTTTAGGAAATATTTGTCGTAGTCCTATGGCAGAATTTATTTGTAAGAGTAAGATTAAAGATTTAGGCCTTACTGATAAGATATATGTTTCATCTCTTGGAATATCAGACGAAGAAGTGGGACATGATATGTATCCACCAGCACAAAAAAAATTAAAAGAAAAAGGAATTGCTTTTGACCATAGGAGAGCTAGGCAATTACAGAAAGATGATTATTTTAAATATGATTATTTTGTTTGTATGGAAGATATTTATGTAAAAAGAATAAATATGGTATTTAATGATAAGGAAGGAAAAGTTATTACTTTGCTTCCTTATGATATAGATGATCCTTGGTATACTGATGATTTTGAAACTACTTATAATGATATTAATAAGGGAGTAGATGAATTATTAAATAAAATAATAGTGGAGTATAACTTATGAATAATAGTATAGAATTCGATTGTATTATTTATGATGATTATAAAGATTTACTTAAGAAAAAAGTATATGAACCAATAATTTTAAAATTAATGAATGAATCAGAAATTATATTTAATGGTAATTATAAATATATTTTGAATCAGTCACATAATGAAAGTGATTTTGTGTCTGATGATTATAAGTTTTATGATGCGAAGATATTGTTTTTTGAAAAGCAATGTCAAGCACTCGCAATTAATAAAGATAATTTATATACATTTATAGAAGAACTAGAAAGTGAAATAAATGAGATATATAAAGCAATAGATAGTCATGATAGTGATAGGTTAATTAATTCGGTGTTTTATCGTGAAATGGTTAATAGGATTAGTAAAGCTAATGATATGGAAAACATTATCTTATTTATTCCATTTGCTTGTACTATGGAAGTTAGTGATAATTTAGAATTACTTTTAAAGAGTGATATATTTAGTTATATATTTAAGTATATTAAAACTAATAATAGTGAACTAGTTAATGGTCATAATATTTATATAGTTTATCCTAATTGTGAGAATTATATTATTATTAAGGATTTAACTAATGATACTTTAGAATTTATTATGGATGAGGTGTTTTCTAAATATATAAAGTTTAATATAAGAGATAGGTAGATTGTATTTCTTATATATTTGTGATATTATTATAAGCTAAGTGGAGGAGATATGTAATGGAAGAAAAGTTAAATGAGGCTATTAATTATGCAAATGGTAGTAATTCTTTAGAAAATAATAAACTTAGTGTTGTTGAAACTAATAAAATATTTAATGATATAATGAATTGTATAACTGATCAGAGTTTTTTAGGTTCACTTCTTGAGGAAATTAAAAGAAAAGAAGAGAAAAACGATGAATCTAAAAAAAATGAGGTGAAATCCTATGGGAAGAATAGATAAGGAATTACTTGATTATAAGTCTAAATATATTAAAGATGGTGTATTAATTAATAAGCTTGGTATTAAGGATGAGGATGAACTTAATAAAGCTGAGAGAATGATTACTAGTTATAAGTTATCTAAAATGTATTTAAGGGAAGATAAGATTAAATTTGATGTTCCTTATTACTTAAGTATACATGAAGAGTTATTTGGAGATATTTATTCTTTTGCGGGTAAGATAAGAGATGAAGTTATTGCGAAAAGTTTTGCTTTTTGTTTACCACAGAATATTTATGGTTCTCTTGAGAGCATATTAAGAAATGCTAAATCAAGAGCATTGCATGTTAAATCTTATGATGAACTTTTAAAAATTGTTGTTGAAATTTATTCTGATTTAGATGCAACACATCCTTTTCGTGAAGGTAATGGTAGATGTGAAAGAGAATTTATAAGAAGATATATGAATTATGTTTGCGATATTAATGGTTTAGATAGATGCTGTCTTAATTATTCGTTGATTGAGGATAGAAAAAAATACGTAAATGCGATTATTAAAGCTGATGCATTACTTAATTATACAGATTTATTTATATTATTTTCATCAATACTTGAAAAAACTAATGAAAAAGAAAAAATTAATAAAAGTGTAAAGTAAAAAATCTACGGGGTAGATTTTTTTTTGTTTAGGTGTTACTATATGCTTAGGGTAGGTGTGTTATATGGAATTTTTAAAATGTAGGAAGATTTTATTATGCTTTTCTATGATTTTTGTTGTGTTCTTTAGTATTACTAATGTTTACGCAAGTGGTGATGTAACTATTAAATCTATTGATTTAGTTGATAAATCAATTAATACTACAGAGGCTAGTAAGGCAAAAGCTAATGGATTAAGTATGGATTTTGATCTTAAGTTTAAGGAAGTTAATGATTACGCTAAATATAAGATTGTAGTTGAGAATAAGGATAGTAAAGATTATAAAATATCTGTTGATTCTAATTTTGAAAATAGTAAATATATTTCTTATAAGTATGATAATGCAGATATTTTAAAAGCTAATTCAGATACTGAGTTTTATGTTACTGTTACATATAATAAAAAATTAGATGAAAGTAATTATGTTGATGGTAAATATAGTGAAAAAAATAGTGCAGTATTGAAATTATCTGATGGTGTAAGTAATCCTAAGACTTTTAATAATTCTTGGTCATTAATTGTTTTTGTAATTATGTGTGTTACTTTAATTTTCTTATTTACAAACAAGAAAAATAGAGGAATGAATGTTTTAATTTTATTTAGTTTACTTTCAGTACCTTTATTTGTAAAAGCAATTGATTATTTAAAGATAACAGTAAATTCTAATGTAGTAATTGAAAAGGGATATTCTGTTGATTATTCTGTTATGCTTGGTTTCATTAAAGCAAGTGAAGTTGATAATTATGATTTATCACATGCTGATTGTGATGATAATGCAAAAGTTTATGCAGGCAGTATAAGTGAAGAAAATAGGTATTTGTATTGTGAAGGTATAATTTATAAAGGAAAGAAAAAGTATGCTCCTGGGGAAAAGGTAAGTGTAAGTAATGAGAAACCAGTTGCATATAATTTTGATTTTGATAATTGTAAATATTCTGATGGAAGTTCTGTAATGAAAGGTTCTAGTAGTGAAGAAGATGGAATTAGTTTAGCTATGTCATCTACAAAACCTATAGGGGATGTTATTTGCTCGTCTCCTCAAAAGATAGGATTTGATTTCTATTTATATTCACGAGAAATTAGTAATTATGCTGGTTATCCAATAGGAAAAGATGACAATATTTCTATGAATTTTACTAATGCAAGTGATAATTGGCAAGATGATGGAGAAATATTTGCTGATGATAATTCTACTTTTGTTATGCCTAATCATAAGGTATTACTTACTGTTATGAAAAATGGAGCACAGTAGAAATTTATTTTTAAAAATTTAATTATAGGTGTGAGGGTGAATTTATGAAAATAAAAAAATTATTATTATGTATTTCTTTTGTACTTATTATGTTTTTAAGTACTACTAATGTTTACGCAAGTGGTGGTGTAACTATTAAATCTATTGATTTAGTTGATAAATCAATTAATACTACAGAGGCTAGTAAGGCAAAAGCTAATGGATTAAGTATGGATTTTGATCTTAAGTTTAAGGAAGTTAATGATTACGCTAAATATAAGATTGTAGTTGAGAATAAGGATAGTAAAGATTATAAAATATCTGTTGATTCTAATTTTGAAAATAGTAAATATATTTCTTATAAGTATGATAATGCAGATATTTTAAAAGCTAATTCAGATACTGAGTTTTATGTTACTGTTACATATAATAAAAAATTAGATGAAAGTAATTATGTTGATGGTAAATATAGTGAAAAAAATAGTGCAGTATTGAAATTATCTGATGGTGTAAGTAATCCTAAGACTTTTAATAATTCTTGGTCATTAATTGTTTTTGTAATTATGTGTGTTACTTTAATTTTCTTATTTACAAACAAGAAAAATAGAGGAATGAATGTTTTAATTTTATTTAGTTTACTTTCAGTACCTTTATTTGTAAAAGCAATTGATTATTTAAAGATAACAGTAAATTCTAATGTAGTAATTGAAAAGGGATATTCTGTTGGATATAACATTGAAGGTTTTATTAAGGCAAGTGAAGTAGAAAATTATGATTTATCACATGCTGAGAGTCATGCTGTTGTTTATTCTGATAGTGTAAGTGAAGATAATAAGTATGTATATTATTACAATATACTTTATAAAGATAAGAATCTTCATTCTGTTGGAGAAACAGTTAAAATTAATCCAACTTTACCAAAATTATATAGTTTTGATAATACTGAATGTACAGAATTGGATGGTACTGAGATACCAATCAAAATGCTTCCTGGTGGATTTGATACTCCAGAAGAAATAATTTGTGGAATGCCAACAAAAGTTGATGATTTTGATAATTATTCATATGATGCTGATGCAATGGAACAATTTGGTTATCAATATAATAAGGATGATAATGTTGTAATGAAATTTAGTAATGCAATTGATAAATGGGATAGTTTAAAGTTTATTACTGTTTATAAAGGTTCTACTTTTAAAATGCCTAATCATGATGTTTTATTTACTTATACAAATTAAATAAATTAAAACTCAAGCTCATTAATTTGAACTTGAGTTTTTGCTTGTTTATTTATTTATAATTGTACCAATTGATTTATCTATAATTGCTTTTTTTAGATTACCTTTTTCTTCAATATTGAATACCATTATTGGAATGTTTTCTTCCATACATAGACTTATTGCGGTTGAGTCCATGACGTTTAGTTTTTTATTTAAAATATCAATATATTTTATTTCATTATATTTAATTGCATCTTTATATTTTTTAGGATCTTTGTTGTATACTCCGTCTACTTTTGTTGCCTTTATTAAGATGTCTGCATTTATTTCTGCAGCTCTTAGTGCACTTGCGGTATCTGTTGAGAAGAATGGACTTCCTGTTCCACATCCAAATATTACAACTCTTCCTTTTTCTAAATGACGAATTGCTCTATCTTTTATATAGAATTCAGCAATTTGACGCATTTCAACTCCTGTTTGTACTCTTACAGGAACATTTATTTGTTTGAAGGCATCTCCTAGGGCTAAAGAATTCATTACTGTTCCTAACATACCAATGTAGTCTGATGTTGCACGGTCCATATATTCATTTGATTTTCCACGCCAGAAGTTCCCACCACCAACAACAATTCCGATTTCATATCCTTCTTCTACACATTCTTTTATTTCTCTTGCAATTTCAAGAGTTCTATTAAAGTCAATTCCATGATGTTGTGAACCACTTAAAACTTCACCACTTAGTTTTAAGAGAATTCTTTTATCTTTCAAAAATATCATCTCCTTATATTTTAGTTTAACATACTATTTATTTTTATAATAGGGGGATAAATATTAAAAAAATATTTTTATTTAATTTGTTGATATTACAGGGTTTTAGTTATTTTTATAAAAAAAAATCAAAAAAATTTAAAAAAAGTATTGCATAAATTAGAATTGTATGGTTTAATAAATATAGCTAATAGATATGACAATAAAGTTTTAGAGATTGAGTGGAGCTATTAGTGATTATGATGTTATTTAGGAGATTATATAGTTGTATATAGTCAGGGATCAAATAATATAAAAAATAATTACTTGGATGTTATTTATTAACATTCAGCTCCCGTTGGTGTATGGAAAATAATAATAGTGAAATAAATATTATTATAAGAAATATATCATGGTCCAATCTTTAGAATGTGTCGGTCAATGGTATTCTTACAACTATTAGTTATGTGATCACGTGGTAGGCACCTTAAGTAAGAGATTATGGAAGATAGTTTGATAGGCTATTAGATATAATTCATTGTATTGCCTTGAAAAAAGTATTGACTATCAATCAGTACTTTTTTTATGTTTTATTATTAAATAGATGGGATAGCCCAAACACGTAATTTTTATTTATTTAGTCAATGCAGTTATGCATTGACTATTTTTTTTAAATTAATTTTTTGTATATAAAATTAAATGTTTTAAGTATAATAAAAATTATGTTAAGTAGGAGAATTATAAAAAATGTTTTTTCTATATTATATAAAAAAGACTAAAAATATGATAAAATCAAATTATAATAGGAGGTGAAATTATGTGGGCTTATATTATTATAGCAATTATTGTTTTAATTGTTGTTTATGCTTTAACTTTATATAATAGTTTTGTAAAACTAAACAATAAAGTAAAAGAAGCTTTTTCTACTATGGATGTTTATCTTAAGAAAAGATGGGATTTAATTCCTAATATTGTAGAAACTGTAAAAGGTTATGCTGAGCACGAAAAAAATACTTTAAAAGAAGTTGTAGAATTACGAAATAGTGCTTACGATGAAATGTCTGATGAAGAGAAGATTAAGACTAATGAAAAATTATCTAGTGGTATTAGTGAAATTATGGCTTTAGCAGAGGCTTATCCTGATTTGAAAGCTAACGAAAATTTTAAAGATTTAAGTAATCAATTAACAAAAGTCGAAGATGAAATTGCTAATTCAAGAAAATACTATAATGGTGTTGTTAGAATGTATAATAACAAAGTTGAAATGTTCCCAAGTAATGTTTTTGCTGGATTATTTGGTTACAAATCAAAAGCTATGTTTGAAGTAAGTTCTAATGAAAGAGAAAATGTAAAAGTTGAATTATAATTATGGAGGGTGCAATGAAAAGAACTATTAAGGGGATTTCATTATTTGTTATATTTGTATTTTCTCTAGTATTTTCTCATCCATTAAATACTTATGCATTAATGGAGCAAACTTCATATATTAATATTAATAGTACTCAAGGTTTAGAAGTTGGAAGTTTATCTTTTAGTGATATTTCATTTAAAGATTTTTCTTCTACTTCTACTCAAGCTTTTGGCTTAGCAGGTATTGTAAGAAATAGTTCAAATAATGAAATTAAATATTCTTCTACTGTATATTATTATGATTATAATTATAATTTGATTTATCAAGAAAGTAATTCAACAAGTGCAAGATCTGGAACTAATAGTTTTAACCATATGTCTAATTTAAGTGCTTTGGATGGATATAGTGTTAAGGATATATGTTATTATCGTTTATTAATTGAGGTTAATGATAATTCAAATTTGTCATTAAATAATACGACAGATTTAACTCCTAGTAAGAATTATCAATATAGTTCTTATGATTATGTTATTGATAAATATGATATTAATATAATAGTAAATGAAAATAATACTTTTGATGTAACTGAAACAATTACTGCGTATTTTAATATTCCAAAACATGGAATATTTAGAACTATTCCATTAAAGAATGAAATTACTAGATTAGATGGAAGCACTTCAACAAATCGTACTCAAGTAACAAACGTTAGTGTTAATAATGAATATACAAAAGAAATAGAAAATGGAAATTATAAATTAAGAATTGGAACAGCAAGTCATAGTTTAACAGGTGAACAAACTTATGTCATAAAATATACATATAATCTAGGAGAAGATCCTGTGAAAGATTATGATGAGTTATATTACAATATAATTGGAAATGAATGGGATACTGTTATAGGAAATATTACATTTTCTATTACAATGCCAAAAGAATTTGATTCAAGTAAATTAGGTTTTTCATCAGGAATTAAAGGATCAACAGATAATAGCAAAATTACATATAATGTTAATGGAAATAAAATTACAGGAAATTATAATGGTATTCTCGGCACTAATGAGGCATTGACTGTTAGATGTGAATTGCCTGAAGGATATTTTGTGGGAGCAAGACTTACTTTCAATTCAATCAATTACATAATTTATTTGATTCCTTTATTATTTTTAGTTATTACTTTATTATTGTGGTATAAATATGGACGAGATGATCAAGTTGTAGAAACTGTTGAATTTTATCCACCACAAGGATTTAATAGTTTAGAAGTTGGATTTTTATATAAAGGAAAAGCAGAAAATCAAGATGTAACATCTTTACTTATATATTTAGCTAATCAAGGATACATAAAAATTGCTGAGATTGAAAAAAAGGTTTTATTTACTAAATCTAAAGATTTTAAAATAACTAAATTAAAAGAATATGATGGAAATAATGTTAATGAACAAATATTTTTAAATGGGTTATTTAGTAAAAATTATAAATCTGGAACTGATAGTATTAATGAAGTTACATCGACTGACTTATATAATAATTTTTATATAACTACGGATAAAATATTATCTAATATAAATAGTAAAGAAAATAAAAATAAGATTTTTGAAAAATCGGCATCAAGTAAGACAATATTTATTATATTAATGATTATTGCAACATATTGTTTAATTACAATACCGCCATTTTTTGGATATGGGGATTCTGATGCTTTGTTGGTTGCTTTATTATTTCCTGGTATTGGATTTACTGTTTTATTTTATTATGTATTTGGTGGAACGCGTTCTATTTATGCTAATGGTAAAGTGGATTATTCTTCAATAAGTCTAAAGATATTTGGTCTTGTTTGGGGCTTAGGTTTTGGAGGCATTCCATGGGCAACTTTGGTGCTACCAGCGTTAAAGCAAGAACCATTTTATTTGATAGGATATGGATTTGGATTATTATGTATTCTTGTTATGGTTATTTGTTTAAAATATTTACCAAAGAGGACTCCATATGGAAATGAAATTTTAGGGAAATTAAAAGGTTTCAAAAATTTTTTAGAAACTGCTGAAAAAGAAAAATTAGAGGCAATGGTGATGGAAGATCCTACGTATTTTTATGATATTTTGTCATATGCATATGTTTTAGGAGTTTCTGACAAATGGATTAAAAAATTTGAATCAATATCATTGCAAGCACCATCTTGGTATGATAGTCCCAATACATTTGATATGAGGACATTTGAATCATTTATGGATTCTACAATGACTTCTGCCCAAAGTAATATGTCATCTAGCAATTCTGGTGGCTCATCAGGTGGCGGATCATCTGGTGGAGGATCTGGTGGAGGTGGAGGTGGCTCTTGGTAGCCATCTTTTACTTGAAAGGGGAAAATTATGAATACAATCAAATGTCCTAATTGTGGATATGAAAATAAAAATACTAATATTAGATGTGAAGCCTGTGGTAAAGAATTAAATCATATTGAGCAGAGTGATAATTTTCTAAATAATGATTATCAGAAAAATGTTAAAACTATTGATTTAGGAAGTAAAAAAGTAAAGTGTATTACTAGTGTGATTTTGATTTTCGTTCTTGCTCCATGGTTTCTTATTGGTTTATTTTTTATTGGTGTAAGTTCATATTCAAGTATAACTGATAACAATAAATCTAAAAATTATTTAGAAACAGAAGGAAAACTTGTGAGTTATGAAAATTGCCAATATGATGACGGCAACGAGTTGTGTAGCGGTGTGTATGAATATACAGTAAGTGGTGTTAACTATAAGGGTTCACCAAATTTGTTGAGTAATCGCGCAGGGTTTAAGCAAACTATAATTGTAAAATATAACCCTAATAATCCCAATGAATATGTTATTGATTCAGGATGGAATTGGTTGTTAATTGTTGGAATTATAATGGTTAGTGTAGTTGTTGTAATATTTATTTCAGTTAAAAATTCTATAAAAAAATTATCAAAAAAAGTAAAGAATATTGAAAAAGAAAATTAGGTGTCTAGTGCCTGATAATTTTCAAGTAGTGTATGTAGACATAAAAATAGTGATAATTATTTATGTAGTCAATGCAGTTACGTATTGGCTATTTTTTTGTTTTTACTTGTCCTTGTCTTATTTTGATTATTTTTGTATAATTAATTAAGGTGATGGGTAATGAAAAAGAGATTTATTTTTATATTATTTATTTTTATTGGATTGTTTATTATTACTGGTTGTAGTAATAATAAGGATTCTTTAAAGTTTAAAGAAGAGTATGAAAGTTTAAATGGTACTAAGACTAGTTATAGTGATAGTAATTATAGAAGTGTTAATATTAGTAAGAGAAATCCTTTTGTATATAGTACTGCTGATGATATTTTGGATATGATTAATAATAAAGAAACATTTTATGTTTATTTTGGATCTAGTTATTGTCCTTGGTGTAGGAGTGTAGTAGAAGAAGCTATTAATTCTTCTATAGATAATAAAATTGATAAAATATATTATGTTGATATTTGGGATGGATTTCATAATGAAATTTTAAGAGATACTTATGAGATTGATTCGGAAGGCAATGTTAGAAAGACAAAAAATGGTACTGGTACTTATTATAAGTTATTAAAGAAATTTGATAATGTATTGGAAGATTATACACTTACTGATGATTCTTCTCGTGAAGTTAATGTTGGTGAAAAACGTATTTTTGCTCCTAATTTTATATATGTAGAAAATGGTAAAGCTAAAAGATCAACTACTGGTATTTCTGATAAACAAAGTAGTTCTGGTGATAAGCTTTCTAAAGATATTTTAAGGGATGAGAGTAAAGCTTTTGATAAGTTCTTTTCGTAGAAACAGGTTTTAATACTTGTTTTTTTGTGTTATAATTTTTCTACTTAGGAAGGAAGGTTTATGAAAGAGAAAATTAAAAATATTTGGAACTTTTTTACAACTTATGAGAAATGTTGGTTTATAAGTATTTTAGTTCTTTCAATTGTTTTTGCATTTTTATTTCCAGAAGAGGATATTAATGGTGTAAATGGAAAAATAATAATGGTTTTATATCTATTAGATATTTTCTTAAATATTTTATGTGAATTATTATTATCTAAACAGAGTAAGTGGAATTTTATAGTGTCTTTATTTGTTGAAATATGTGAGATTGCTATTTGTGTGGTTCTTGCTTATAGATTTGCAACTATGGCTGTTACTTTATTTTTCTGGATACCAATTGATATAATTAGTTTTATTAATTGGCATAGACATAAAGATAAGAAAGAGGAAAAATTAACTGAAGTTAGAAAATTATCTGGTATACAAGAAGTTATTTGTATAATTGGAATTATTGTCTGGACTGCAGGAGTTGGATATTTACTTACTTATTTAGATTTTGGTACTGAATTATTTCATGGGAATAAGACTTTAGAAATGATTGTATGTTATTTAGATGCATGTGTTTCTTGTTTAGGTGTATTAAATGGAATATTTATTATGCTTAGATATAGAGAACAATGGATTGCTTGGATAATGTCTGCTGTTCTTGAGGGAGTAATTAATGTTTTATCTGGGCAGATAGTATTATTAGTACTTAAATTAGGATATTTAACTAATTCAATTTATGGTTATATGAAATGGACTAAATACATAAAAGAACATAATATCGTTGTGAAAACTAAAAAAATTATTAAATAAGTGTGACTGGAGTATTCCAGTTTTTTTAAAATTGACATACAAACAAATGTATGATAATATATTCATTGTAAGTGTTTTGGTGATTTATTATGAAAAGAATTTACGTTTGTATTGATTTAAAAAGTTTTTATGCATCTGTTGAATGTGTCGAGAGAGGGCTTGATCCTTTGAAGACTAATTTGGTAGTTGCTGATAGGGAAAGAACTGAAAAGACTGTTTGTTTGGCTGTTTCTCCACCATTAAAAAAATATGGTATTGGCGGAAGAGCAAGGCTTTATGAAGTTATTTCTAAAGTTAAAGATATAAATAAAGACAGGAAAGTTAAGAATAATTATAAAGTATTTAGAGGTAAATCTTTTAATAGTGATGAGCTTAATTCAAATGATTTGGAACTTGATTTTATTATTGCGAGACCTAGAATGAAGTTATATATGGATTATTCTAATAGGATTTATAATATATATTTGAAGTATGTGTCTAAAGATGATATATATGTTTATTCTATTGATGAAGTTTTTATGGATGTTACGGATTATTTAAATACATATAAAATTAGTGCTGAGGCTCTTGCCACCATTATTATACAAGATATATATGAAAAGACTCATATTACTGCTACTGGTGGTGTTGGTAGTAATATGTATCTTGCTAAAGTAGCTATGGATATTGTTGCTAAGCATATAGATGAAAATGAGTATGGAGTTAGAGTTGCTAGTCTTGATTCTATTAGTTATAGAAAAATATTATGGAATCATAAACCATTAACTGATTTTTGGAGAGTTGGGCGTGGTATTGCGAATAGATTAAATATGTATGGTATATATACTATGGGGGATGTAGCTAGAACGTCTATTGATAATGAAGATTTACTTTTTAATTTATTTGGAATAAATGCTGAATTATTAATTGATCATGCATGGGGAGTTGAGTATGCTACTATGCGTGATGTTAAGAGATTTAAACCAATACATAATAGTTTGGGATGTGGCCAAGTATTGCATTGCCCATATAGTTATGAGAAGTGTAAAATTATTGTTAAAGAGATGATTGATTCTTTGGTACTTGATATGGTGAAAAAAGATTTAGTTACTAAGAAATTAGTTCTATATATTGGTTATGATATTGAAAATACTAAGTATTATTCTGGTACCTTAAAAAAAGATCATTATGGAAGATATGCTCCACAACCTGTTAGAGGTGTTGTTAATTTAGAGAGCTATACTTCTTCTACAAAAACTATTATGAATGAAGTTATAAAGGTATATGATAAAATTGTTAATCAAAATTTAACTATTAGGAGAGTTAATATTTGTGCTACTTCTGTTATTAAGAAATCTTGTCTTGAAAAAAAGATTGAAAATCGACAATTAAGTATATTTGATGAAGTTGATGATAAGTCTAAAGAACATGTTGATGAAGGTGAAAGTAAGTTACAACATGTGCTTCTTGATATTAAAGAAAAGTATGGAAAAAACTCAATTCTTAGAGGAATGAATTTAGAGAAAGGAGGAACTATGATTGAGAGAAATGAACAAGTTGGAGGACATAGAGCCTAAGTTATATGATGATATTATTTATTTAGAAAGACCTAAGTCGAAATATCCAAAACTTTCCATGGAACAAAGAGCTGCACAGTTTGCTCCTTTTTCTGCTCTTAATGGTTTTTCAGATAAAATTAATGAAAGTGGGAGATATACTGATACTAAAAGAATATTGACTGATGAAGAAAAGCTTATAATTAATGATAAATTAAATATAATAGATAATAATAAATTATGTTTAGTTAAAATTAAATATTTCATTAAAGATAGTAAGAAAAGTGGGGGAAAATATGTAGAAATTATTGGTAAAGTGAAAAAACTTGACAAATATAAGTGTGAAGTAGTGCTTGATGACAAGACTATTGTACCGATTGATGATATAATAAACATTGAAGTAATTAATTAGTATTAAGTATTAATTAGGGGATGAATTATGAATAGTAATCTAGTAATAGAAAGAGAAAGAAAAGTAATTGATAGTATAAGTGATTTATATGGATATGATAGTAATATCAGACATTTACTTTATATAATTATTCCAGCATTTATTATAAAATATGGGGTTAATTATGAAAGAATGATTTTAGATACATTTAAAAACATTAAAATTATTAGTAGTAATGTTAAGAATGATGTTGTTAAAGCATATTTTTCTAGTAAGCCTAAGATGATTAATGGTAATTTTGTTACTGTTAAATTTATGGTTATACAAAACTATAACAAAATAAGTTTAGTTGATTTACTTGATAACTTAGTTCATGAATTTAATCATGCAATTAATTCTTCTATTAATGAAATTAAAATTACTAAGAATTATTTATATTTAAGAACTGGTCTTACTTATAGGGTTTATAGGAAAGATAATTGTAGTTTTGTTAGAAAGGATAAATCATATTTACTTGAGGAAATTATTAATACTAAACAAACAGAAGATATAATTAATATTATTAAAGGGTTTGATTCTAATAATAGATCTATTAGTAATACTATATATGCTATTAATAGTGAGACTAGTCATAAGTATAATTCTAATTCTTATTATTTAGAGGGTTATGTATGTAAAAGAATACTTGAAAATAGAACTTTTATTAATACTTTGGAGAAACTTAGAATATGTGGAGAGGTATATGAGATAGATAGATGGTTTGATGATATAATTGGTAAGAAAGATAGTTATAATGAGCTAATTAGATTATTAAATGAGGTGTATGATTTAGAGATTGAATATTCTAAGAGAAAAATATTTAAATCTATTACTTTAGGTAAGATTAAAGATACTTCAAGGAATATAATGAGAATTGTTGATACTTTTAATAATAATGTTAATTTAAGATAAAAAGTTATATAATAGATGTAGTTTTATAAAAAAATTAGAGGTGAATGAAATGAATAATCAAGATAAATTTAATGAGCTTAGAAAGAAATATCCAGATTTTATATATGAGAAGTATGAAATTTTGTTTGATTCAGAAAATTTAAATATAAAATATTATTTTAATATACCTGGACTTACTTATTTTTATCCTGAAATTAAGATAAATAAAAAATATATAAAGACTAATTATGATGAAGAGTATTTAAATTATTTAGTGTTTCAAATTGGATTAATTGAACTTATTAGTTATGTTAAGTGTACTTGTTCTCCTAATATTAATATTAAGTGTGGGTATGTTAATGATAAACAAATTAAGTTTTTAAATAAGTTATATTTTAATGGATTAGGTGAGTTTTTATATACTAATCATATTAGTGTTAATAGTGATGAATTATTTAATGTTTTTTGTACTCATGATGTTATGTCTTTAAGTAAGATTCAATATAATGGAGTGGGTAATTTAATATGTGTTGGTGGTGGAAAGGATTCTTGTGTTAGTTTAGAGTTGCTTAAGAATGAAGAAAATAATTCTTGTTTTATAATTAATCCTAAGGGACCATCATATGATAGTTGTGTTGTTGCGGGATATGGTGATGATGAAATTATTGGCGTTAAGAGAATTTTAGATAGAAAGATAGTTGAATTAAACCAAGAAGGGTATTTGAATGGTCATACACCATTTTCTTCAATAGTTGCTTTTATTACATATTTAGTAGCTTATTTAAATGGAAAGAAAAATATAATTTTATCTAACGAGGCTAGTGCTAATCAACCTACTGTAATAGGTACAAAAATTAATCATCAATATTCAAAAACTTATGAGTTTGAATCTGATTTTATGAATTATATGAATGAGTTTATTTCTTTAGATATTAAATATTTTAGTTTGCTTAGAGGTCTTAGTGAATTTAATATAGCAAGATTATTTTCTCATTATAAGAAATATCATAGTGTATTTAAGAGTTGTAATGTTGGAAGTAAGGGAGAAACTTGGAAGTGGTGTTGTAATTGTTCTAAGTGTTTGTTTGTATATATAATTTTAAGTCCTTTTATTGATAGGGATGAGAGAGTAAAAATATTTGGAGAAGATTTATTTGAGAAAAAAGAATTACTTGAAACCTTTAAAGAAATATTAGGATATAGTGATACAAAGCCATTTGAATGTGTTGGAACTTTAGAAGAGGCAAGATATGCTATAAGTTTGGTACTTGATAAAGGTGTTGAACATTCATATTTATTAGAGTATTATAGAAAACATTATCCATTATTCTTAGATGGTAGTGAGATAAATAAATATAATGAGGAAAATAATATAGATGATTATTTTGATAAATTAGTTAAGGAAGAGATGAATAAGTATGTATAGTGAAAAAATAATTGAGAAGTTAAAAGATAAAAATATTGCGATATTAGGTTTTGGTAGAGAGGGTAAGTCTACTTATAATTTTATTAGAAAACATTTACCTGAGAAACATTTAACTATTATTGATAAGGCAAATATTACTTGTGATGATTTATATGTTGATTTAGTGACTGGTGATGATTATTTAAATGATTTGGGTAAATATGATCTTATTATAAAAACTCCAGGTATTTCTTTAAAAGATATTGATTATAGTGATTTTAAGGATTCTATTACTTCACAACTTGAATTATTGCTTGAAGTTGATAGAGAAAATATTATTGGTATTACTGGTACTAAGGGTAAGTCTACTACTTCTACTTTAATGTATGAGGTTTTAAGAGACCAAAGGGATAATGTTTATTTACTTGGTAATATTGGTATACCAGTACTTGATAAGATTGAAGAGTATACTGATTCTTCTTTACTTGTTATTGAGATGAGTTCACATCAACTTGAATTTATTAAGCATAGTCCTCATATTGCGGCTATTTTGAATTTATTTCAAGATCATTTAGATCATGCTGGTAGTTTAGAGCATTATCATAATAATAAGATGAATATTTTTAAGTATCAAACTAGTGATGATTTTGCAATATATTCAGATGATAATGTTTATTTAAATAATAAAATGAAGGAATTTGATATTAAATCTAATAAGTATAATGTTAGATTTGATATGGATAATGTATTTGGTAATAGTGTTAGAACAGATGGTAAACACATATATATAAATGGAGAAGATGTATATACTGATGGAGAAAGAAAATTAATTGGAGACCATAATTTAAAGAATATTATGTTTGTACTTACAATTAGTAAGATTCTTGGACTTGATTTAGATAAAGCTAGAAATGTTATTTTAAATTTTACTGGACTTAAATATAGAATGGAATATTTAGGCAAATATCATGATATAAAATATTATAGTGATACTATTGCGACTATTCCTGATGCTACTATGAATGCGGTTAAAGCTATAAAAGATGTAGATACTTTAATATTTGGTGGACTAGATAGAGGAATTGATTATACTGGTTTTATTGAATTCTTGAAAAATAGTTCAATTAATAATTTAATATGTATGCCATCAACAGGTACTAAGATAGGTCATGTATTAGAAAAAGAATCAAATAAAAATATAAAATATGCAGATACTTTAGAAGAGGCTAATGAATTAGCAATTTTATATACTAAGAAGGGTATGAGTTGTTTACTTTCTCCTTCAGCAGCAAGTTATGAATATTTTAAAAATTTTGAAGAAAAAGGAGACGCATTTGAAAAAGTTGTTAAAAAAATGTAGTCTTTAAACTTTGAGAAATCATAGTAAGTATGATTTCTTTTTTTGACTTAAATAATTTGAAGTATATCTTATTTAATGTTTATTTTTTGAGATTTTTTGTATTTTTTTAGTTTTAAAAGTATATTATTTTTTATAAAAAGATGTTAATATAAATGTGGTTAAAAAAATACTTAGAGTTGGTGATTAAAATGGATTTACAAAAACAAGATAGAGATTATTATACTTTTTTAGAAATTATTATTATGTTAAGGGATGAATATAATAATGTTTTTAAATTGTTGGATGATTTATCTAAAAACATAACTATTGATTCAAAATATAGCAATTCTTTTGATATGAGGTTAGCTTTAAAAGATGAGTTTTTAAATGTACCTAGAGTTGTTTTATTTGTTTCTAAAAAAACTAATTCACCTGGTGTTGCATTTAGAAAATTTATGAATAAACATTTCTATGATGATTTAAGAAGAATTATTGATAATGCTACTTTTATACTTGATGATAGTGATGAGTTTTCTTTTAGACATTATAGAGAACTTCATTTAAAAAATGAATTTAGTCCGAATGTTTCAATAATTGATGAAGATAAGTTTTGTGAAGATTATAATAAATTAAGAGAAAGTAGTATTTTTAAGTTACCTTTTTTGCAAATAAAAGTTAGTTCAAACCAAATATTATTTCTTGGTGGGGAGTCTATAGATTTAGTAACTTATTATGGTCATCCTAAGTGTATAAATATTAAATATGATGGTTGTAGTGATGATATAAAGATAGATTCTAATATTAGATATAATAATTTTTTAATAGAGGAATTATTGAATACTGAGATTTCTAAAAGTATGTTACCAAATGAATATATTTCTTTATTTAGTAATAAAGAAAACAATACTAATATAGAATTTAATGGTGATATGAGTGGTAGAAAAGATGAGGTTTTGGAGTTTGTTGAGAAACCGAAGTCTTTATCTTTAATTAAAAAGAATTATAAATAGAATTAATTGTTATTTATACTTTTTTAATATATTTAGTTAATTATAAGTATTATTAGTTTTTATTTTTTTAAAGTGAATAAAATAGTAGGGCAGATTTGAATGATTCATTAATTGGATTGAAAATTATGATTATATAAAAGATAGGATAATAAATATTCTATTTTTATTTTATATCAATTTAATAAATATTGATTTTTATTATTATGTTCCTTATAATTAATTTTTAAGGAGGTACGGTTATGAGTATTAATGATAATGGAACTAATAGGAAAGATAAGTATTATGCTATTATTTTAGAAAAACAAATGATTGATATTGGGGTATATTTTTTAAAATATGATCGTATTGCGGAGGGTGAATATTTTAAAAATAGTGAATATTTTCGTGATAATGTAGGAAAAAATTTTTCAATTTTAACTTCAATAGATGATTTATATGATATGGATAAGTATGTAGCATATAATGTTATGAGTAGTGGTGAATTGGCTAAGGCTTTATGTGTTGATATGATTTCTGAGGATGTGCTTTCTGATTATAATGATGATATGATTAATTACTTTTATGTTGCTATTGGTAGTGATATTGGTCATGTTGGAATATTTAAGTTTAAGTTTGATTCATTTAAGAAATTAGTTGATACTATGTGTGAAAATGGTGAATATAAATTATTACCTTTTTTAAATAATGTTAGTAAAGATAAAAGTAGTAGGTTTAATGATATTGTTACATTTGATAGATTATCTGATGATATATTTAAAGTTCCTGATGATGATTTTTATGAGTTTGATAAGTTTGATGATGAGAAAGTTATATATAATAGTGAGAAAACAGAAAGATTAGATATGAAAAAGGAACTGGTTCAGAATATAAGTAATGAGGTTGAGGCAACTATTGATATTAAAGATATTTTAGAGAAGATAAGGAGTACTTTAATTTCTCAGGATGAACCTAGTGCTAAAGTTGTGACTGAAATTATTAGAAAAATTAATAGTCCAGAATTAAGAAATAGGGGAATATTAATTACTGGTAGTACAGGTGTTGGGAAGACTAAACTTATGAGCTTAATTGCGAAATATTTAGATAGACCATTTTATAAGATTGATGCTACTAAGTTAACTGTTCCTGGTTATACTGGTTCTGATATTGAAGAAGAGCTATATAATTTATATTTAAAATGTGATAAGAATTTAGAGAAGACAGAAAATGCAATAATTTTCATAGATGAAATTGATAAAAAAGGTTCTTTTAGTAAGACTGATATTAGTGGTAAGGGAGTTTTAAATGTACTTTTACCATTTATAGAGGGTGGAGTTTATAATGCTTGTCCTAATATGGCTGGTGTTTTTTCTCAGACTAGAATTCCTATTAAGACGGATAATATGATTGTGGTTTTTGGTGGAGCGTTTACTGATGTATATGGTGATAAAGCTAAGTCTATTGGAATTGGATTTGGGAATGATGTTTTGAAAAGCCCAGAAATTAAGATGAATGATTTTATTGAAAAAGCTGGTATGCCTGATGAGTTTATGGGAAGAATTAGAGTTATTAAGATGAATGATTTAGATGTTTTGGCTATTAAAAAAATTCTTAATGAATCTGATGAGTCTATTCTTAATATACAAAAACGTTTATTTGAAAAAGAAGGGGTTATTTTAAATGCAACTGATGAATATAAGGATGAGGTTGCTTCTTTAGCATATGAAATGAAGACTGGTGCTAGGGGATTAAATAATGTAGTTGAGGAGTCTACGTCTTTGGCTTATCAAGATGTTTTGGAAAATCCAGATAAGTATTCTGAAATTATATTAACTGGAGATACTGTGAAAAATCCTAAGAATTATGAAAAACAATTAGTAAAAACAATTTATAATTAATATTTTTTATTGATGTTTTTAGATAGAAAAAAATAAAGAAGTAGGTATTATTATTGAAGTTGTAAGATAAAAGTAGACACTAAAAGAATGTGTTTACTTTTTATTGACAAGTTCAGTATTATTATCTACTTCTTATGTATTTTTTTTAATACTTTTAATTCATCGTTTTCTATAATATGAGAATAATGAATTTCTTGATCATTTACATAGATACAAGATGCTAATTCTGGATTTGTCTTAGCAATATTTTCTACATATGTTCTTGCTTCATTATAATCTGGAAGCTTTGTATTATAATCTAAAGATATTTGACTTCCAAACCAATTTATATAAAACTCAGCATCATTTTTTATTATTTCAGCTTGTTCAGGTTCTGGTATCTTTAAAGAAAATGTTCCATCTGTTTTTTTGATAGCTTCTGTTACCATTAATTTTCTAATTGGTCCTTTATATATTCTTGTGATTGCTTTTGACATAAAGCATTTCCTCCTTTGTTGTGATATTATTATATTCTATATAGAACTTTTAGTAAATAAATATTTTTAATTTTAAAAAAATTAAAAAAAGTGTTGCCAAATGAATTTTATTTTGATATTATTAATATGCAGTTTGGAAATGGCGCTGTAGCTCAGTTGGCTAGAGCAATCGGTTCATACCCGATAGGTCGTGAGTTCGAATCTCTCCGGCGCTACCATTTGTAATTTGAAGAGACTTGATTGAGTCTCTTTTTTGTTTTTAATGATATAATTAAATAAATTTGTGTCGGAGGAATAATATATGAAGTTTAATAGTCTTATACCAGAACTTAGTGTTTCTGATATTTCTAAGAGTAAGGAGTTTTATTTATCTTTAGGATTTGAAGTAAAGTATGAAAGAGCGGAAGATAAGTTTTGTTTTTTACAATTAGAAGATAATCAAATAATGATTCAAGAAAATAATGGGGTTTGGGCAACAGGAGAGGTTTCCTATCCATATGGTAGAGGAATTAATATTAGTATGGCTGTAAGTGATGTGTCTTCTATGTATGATAGGCTGAAGAAAAAAGGTTTAAAATTATTTTTAGATTTAGAAGTACATAGTTATAGAGTTGATGATATAGAATATAAAGATATGGAGTTTTTAATTCAAGATCCGGATGGATATTTATTGAGGTTTAATAATTAGTATTTTTTTCTTTTTACTATATAACTAGTTATATGTTTGAGAATAGTTATAGGTTGAACTGTAATTATTCTTTTTATTTTGTTTTCAAGATTTTTTACTTATATTGATTAAGAACTGTATGGGATAAGGAACAAGAAAAATACTTTATTAGTGTTGTTGATTTAGTTGGAGTTATTTCAGAAAGTAAGGATAAGCAAGCCTATTGGAGAAAGCTTAAGCAACGTTTAAAAGAAGAAGGAAATGAAACCGTGACAAATTGTCACGCTTTGAAATTAAAAGCACAAGATGGTAAATATCGTATGACTGATGTTGTTGATATAGAGGGAATGTTTAGAATAATTGAGTCTATTCCTAGTAAGAATGCTGAACCAATTAAACAATGGTTAGCAAAATTGGGTGGTGAAAGAATTGATGAAGTATTTGATCCATCAATTGCGGCTCAAAGAGTTATAGATACATATCGTGCTAAAGGATATGATGAAAAATGGATTTCAAAAAGATTAAAAGGAATTCAGGATAGAAAAGAGTTAACTGATGTTTGGTATGATAATGGCATTGTTGATGGTAGGGAATATGCTATGTTAACCAATGAAATCTATAAAGAATGGTCAGGCATGATAGCTAAAGAATATAAACAATATAAAGGCCTTCGTAAAGAGTCTTTAAGAGATAATATGGATAACATTGAAATAATATTAACTGATTTATCAGAAGAAACTGCAAAAAGACTCACTGAAAAACATAAGCCAAAAGGTTTAGAACAAAATAAAAAAGTTGCTAAAATGGGTGGACATGCTGCAAAGGTAGCAAGAGATGACATAGAAAAAAATTTAGGAGAATCTGTTGTGACTAAACAAAATAGATTAAATTATGAATATAAAGAAATAAATGAATTAGAAGTTTCTAAAATATAGTGCTTTTACTGTTTTTTATTTAAAATTTTAAAAATTATAATAAAATGACAATATTATAAGAAAATTATTCCATGTCATAAAATAAAAAATATAGTTGTTTTTGGAGAACAGGCAAGGCTCTTTTTCTTGACTTTTTATGTGGTATTTTGTATACTAATTCTACTTTAGAAAAGAGGCTTGAATATATGGCAATTAATGAGAAATTTCAAAATATTTTAGATGAGATTCGTGTTGAAGAAAAAAAATTAAATGAATATGAAAAGAGAGTAAATATTACTTTTCTTGGTGATATGATGGCTTTAATTAAAGGTGATGAAACATATAAACTTAATCGTTGTAAGGTGCTTGATCAGAGAAATAAAGTGGTTAATATTAGTAATGAATTTGATAAAAAAACTTATTATAGTTTAAATAGTGTTTTATTGTTTTTAGAAAGAAGTGTTTCTATTTTAGAAGATAAACCTTATTATTCTGTTAGGTTACATGATTTTTCTGATGATAAGGAAAAGGGAAAAAATACAAGTTATAAGAATTTATTGTATGATTTAAGTAAAAGTAGTAGTTCTTTTGTTATTATGCCTGAAGATTGTATTGATGATTTAAATAATAATATACGTAGTGGTAATTTAAATTCTATATCAGATGTTGATAGGTATTTAATTGAAAAAGGTGTTAAGCATATTACTTTTCCTGCGTTTGAAGAGATTTTGTTATTTAATTATGAAAATGAATATAATGATGATTCTTTTGATCATGTACCTACTAATATAACTAGAGATTTTCCATATCTTGAAAATATTGTTACGGATTTTTTAGCTTATTCTTATTATAATAATAATGGTCATTGCTTGGATAATATTAATGATTATTTAGCTATGCTTGCTGTTAAGTGTAAAAATGAAGAAAATAAAAAAATGATAAAATCTTTATAAATTTAATGTAATTTATAAAAATTATGTTATAATTATATTGGTTATTGCCTCATAGCCAAGTGGTAAGGCAGTGCGCTCTGACCGCATTACGCGTTAGTTCGAATCTAACTGAGGCAGCCATATAGTTATTTAACAGTCAAAGTGTTGACTGTTTTTTTATAAAATTGCTCATTGCTATTTTATATAATTGTATTTTTAATAGGTGTATGTTATAATCTAACATGTCAAAGAGGTGTAAAAATGAATAAAGAAGAAAGAATTGAATTAGCTGAACTTTTATTTCCTAATTTAGAGCATGATATTAGTTATTATGAAGAAATGTATCCAGAAAGAGAATTAGTAGATGGAGCTATGGTTACTAGATATGGACCTAGTCCTACTGGTAGTGTTCATTTAGGAAATTTATTTTCTGCTTTTTGTGATATGATTTATGCAAGACAAAGCAATGGAGTTTTCTTTTTAAGAATTGAAGATACTGATCAAAAAAGAATGGTTGAAGGTGGTATTGAAAATATCACAGGTGTTTTAAAAGGATTTAATATTATACCAAATGAGGGATATTCATATGGTGGAAAGTATGGTTCTTATAGGCAAAGTGAAAGAACTGATATTTATCAGACTTATGTTAAAGATTTAATTGTTAAGGGACTTGCTTATCCTTGTTTTATGACTGAAGAAGAACAAAATGAAATAAAGGAAGAACAGGCTTTATTAAAAACTAAAATTGGTATTTATGGAGTTTATGCAGTTGATAGAGATTTATCACTTGAAGAAGTTAAGAAACATTTAGATAATGGTGATGAATACGTTATTAGATTAAAAAGTCCAGGAAATGCTAAAAATCAAATAGAAGTAGTTGATTGTATTAAAGGAAAGATTAAATTTCCTGAGCATGATGTTGATACAGTATTGTTAAAGAAAGATGGTACTCCTACATATCACTTTGCTCATGCAGTTGATGATCATTTAATGCATACTACACATGTAATTCGTGGAGATGAGTGGGTATCAAGTCTTCCACTTCATTATCAATTATTCCAAGTACTTGGATTTAGTCCAGTTAAATATGCTCATATTGCACCTATTACTATTAAGGATAAAGAAACTGGAACAATTAGAAAATTATCTAAGAGAAAAGATCCTTGGGCAGGAGCAAAATATTATGAAGAAAGTGGTATACCAATAGATGCATTACATCTTTATTTAGCAACTATTGCGAATACTAATTTTGAAGAGTGGTATTTACAAAATCAAGATAAGTCTATAGCTGATTTTGAATTTAGTTTTGATAAGATGGCTATTGGTGGAACTAGTTTTGATGAAGATAAGTTCAATAATATATGTAAGACATATTTTTCTAGAAAAAATGGTAAAGAAGTATATTTAGAAACTTTAGAATGGGCTAAGAATTATGATACAGAATATTCTAAGTTATTAGAAGAAAATAAGGATGATATGATTAAGTTCTTAAGTATAGAAAAAGATGGACCTAGACCTAGAAAAGATATTTCTAAGTATAGTGATGTTAAGGATGAGTTTTCTTATGCAATAGATAATATGTTTGTTGAAGAGAATTATTCTAAGTATGATGGTGATAAAAAATATGATGTTTCTTTAGTTCTTGATTATATTAATAATTATTTAGATTTAGATTGTACTAATGAAGAGTGGTTTAATAAAGTTAAGGAGTTTGCTGTTAGTAATGGTTATGCAGGAAGTCCTAAAGAGTATAAGAAAAATCCAGAAGAATATAAGGGACATGTTGGAGATATTTGTGAGGCTATTAGGGTTATGGTTACAGGACGTTTAAAGTCTCCAGATCTATTTAGTATAATGAAAATTCTTGGAAAGGACAGAGTTCTTGAGAGAGTTGAGTTATATAATAAAAAATTTAACTAAGATTATAATCTTAGTTTTTTGTTGACATTTAAGGGGAAAATGTAAAATTAGGTAAAGTTTCGTTGAAAAATGCAAACTCTTTGGTTATAATAAAGTATGTGAAATATTAGGAGTGATAAGATATGGCAGCAAGTAAGTATGATGCAAGTACTATTAAGATATTAGAAGGATTAGATGCGGTTAGAAAAAGACCTGGTATGTATATAGGTTCTACTGATAAGAGAGGATTACATCATTTAGTATGGGAAATTGTTGATAACTCAATAGATGAGGCTATTAATGGATATGGTGATCATATTGTAGTTACAATCCATAAGGATAAATCTATATCTATAGAGGATCATGGACGTGGTATTCCTACTGGTATGCATGCTTCTGGAAAATCAACTCCTGAGGTTGTTTTTACTGTGCTACATGCTGGTGGTAAGTTTGAAACTGATGGATATAAGGTATCTGGAGGATTACATGGTGTTGGTGCAAGTGTTGTTAATGCATTATCTAAATGGATGAAGGTAAATATTAAAAGAGATAGAGAAGAATATACTATTTCATTTAAAGATGGAGGACATTTAGATGAACCATTGAAAAAAATTGGGTCTACTAATAAGACTGGTACAACAATTAGGTTTTTACCTGATGATGAAATATTTACTACTACTAATTTTTCTTATACTACTATTTGTGAGAGAATGCAGGAATCAGCATTTTTGCTTAAAGGTTTAACAATAGAAGTTATTGATGAAGAAGACGAATTATCTTCTAAGTTTCATTATGAAAGAGGACTTGAAGAGTTTGTTGAAGATATAAATAAAGGTAAGAATACTTTAAATAATGTTTTTTCTTTTGAGTCTAGTAAAGATAGAATAGAAGTTGATATTGCATTACAATATACTGATACATATAATGAAAATATTGTTTCTTTTGTTAATAATGTTAAGACTATTGATGGTGGTACACATGAAGTTGGTTTTAAAACTGCTTTAACTCGTGTATTTAATGATTATGCTAAGCAAAATGGATTAATAAAAGGAAATGGAAAAGCATTTGAGGGTAGTGATGTTCGTGAGGGACTTACTGCGATTATAAGTTTAAAGATTCCGGAAGATATACTACAATTTGAGGGACAGACCAAGGGAAAACTTGGTACTCCTCAAGCTAGAACTATAGTTGATCAATTAACTAGTGATAATTTAAGGGTTTATTTAGAAGAAAATAGAGCTATTGCTACTGAGATAATTGACAAATCTTTAAAGAGTAAGGTAGCAAGGGAAGCTGCAAAGAAGGCAAGGGAAGCTGCTAGAAATAATACAAAGAGTAAAAATAATAAAGAGAGGGTATTATCTGAGAAGTTAGCTAAGGCAACAGGACGTGACTATAAACATAATGAATTATTCTTAGTCGAGGGTGATTCTGCTGGTGGTTCTGCTAAGAGTTATAGAGATCGTGAACATCAAGCAATTCTTCCTCTTCGTGGTAAAGTTCTTAATACTGAAAAAGCTAGTGAAAGAGATATTGAGAATAATGCTGAACTTAGACAAATTGAATATGCTATTGGTGCTGGTATTGGTGCTAATTTTGATTACAAAGAATCTAATTATGGCAAAGTTATTATTATGACAGATGCTGATGTTGATGGTTCTCATATTCAAATATTACTTATAACTTTCTTTTATAAGTTTATGAGGCCTTTGATTGAGCATGGTATGTTATATATTGCAACACCTCCACTTTATTCTATTGAAACAGGTAAAAAGGGAGAAAAAGAGTATATTGCGACTAATGAAGATTTAGAGAAGAGACGTGCTGAACTTGGTAATAAACCCTATAAATTACAAAGATTTAAAGGTTTAGGTGAGATGGATGCTGATGAGTTGTATGATACAACTATGTCTCCAAAGAATAGAAGATTAATTAGGGTTACTTTAACAGATGCAGCTTTGGCTGAGAAGAGAATTCATGTACTTATGGGAGATGAGGTTGCTCCTCGTAAGGAATGGATTAATGAGAATGTAGACTTTACATTAGAAGATAATTTTAGAAAGTAGTGAGATTATGGCAAGAAAGAAAGATGATTTTGTAAACAACATAGCAAAGGAAATTAATGAATATAGTCTTGATGAGATAATGGAAGAGGGCTTTGGAAGATATTCTAAGGAAATTATTCAAGAACGTGCATTACCGGATGTTCGTGATGGTTTAAAACCTGTTCAAAGAAGAATTTTATATGCAATGAACAAGGCTGGATATTCATATAATAAACCTTATCAAAAAAGTGCTAAAGCTGTTGGTTATATTATGGGTAATTTCCATCCACATGGTGATTCATCTATATATGATGCTTTAATTCACTTATCTCAACCTTGGAAGATGAGAAAAACTTTTATTGATATTCATGGTAATAATGGTTCAATTGATGGTGATGGACCTGCCGCAATGCGTTATACTGAGGCAAGGCTTTCAAAAATTGCAGAGACAATGATTGAAGATATTCAAAAAGATACAGTTGAAATGACATATAACTTTGATGATACTGAGTTAGAACCTACAGTTTTACCAGCTAGATTTCCTAATCTTTTGGTTAATGGATCACAAGGTATTTCTGCTGGTTATGCTACTAATATTCCTACTCATAATTTAGGTGAAGTAATTGATGCAACAATTCATAGAATAGAAAACCCAAATTGTAGACTTGATACTATTATGAATATTGTTCCAGGACCTGATTTTCCAACTGGTGGAGTAATTGAGGGAAAAGAAGATTTAATAAAAGCTTATACTAGTGGAAAAGGTAAAGTTGTCCTTAGAGCTGATTGTGAAATAGTTGAAGTAAAATCTCATAAACAAATAATAGTTCATTCTATTCCTTATGGAGTAGTTAAGGATCAATTAACTAAAAAGATTACAGAAATTAGACTTGATAAAAAAATAGATGGTATTAATGATGTTATAGATGAATCTGACTATGAAAATATGGCTAGATTAGTAATTGATTTAAAAAAGGGAGCTAATGCTGATTTAATACTTAAATATTTATATAAAAATACAGATTTACAAACTAATTATAATTTTAATATGGTTGCGATTGTTAATCGTAGACCTAAGTATGTTGGTATTTTAGAGATACTAGATGCTTTTATTGATCACCAAAGAGAAGTTGTTACTAGACGTACAAGATTTGATAAGAATAAAGCTGAAGCTAGACTTAATGTACTTGAAGGTGTAATTAGAGCTTTATCTATACTTGATGATGTTATTAAAACTATTAGAGCTAGTAAGAATAAAGCTGATTCTATTGAAAATTTACAAAAAGAATATGATTTTAATTATGAACAAGCTAAATATATTGTAGAAATGCAATTATATAGATTAACTAATACAGATATTATTGATGTTCAAAATGAAATAGAAGAGTTAAAGAAAAAAATTGCTATTTGGAGTCAGATTCTAGAAAATCCTGAGGCATTAAGACATGTAATGGTTACTGAATTAAAATTAATTAGGAAAGAGTATGCTGATCCTAGACGTACTAGAATAGAAGATGAAGTAACTAAGATTGAGATAGATGAAAAAGCAATGATTCCAAAGGAAGATGTAGTTGTTTTAGTTACTAAAGATGGTTATGTTAAGAGAACATCATTTAGAAGTTATACTTCATCAAATCCTGAAGATTTAACAATGAAAGAAAATGATTACATATTAGGCTTATTTGAAATGAGTACAATTGATACAATACTTTTATTTACATCATTTGGAAATTATTTACATATTCCGGTACATTTAATACCAGATTTAAAATGGAAAGATATGCCTAAACATGTATCTAATGTTATTGAACTTTCTCCAGGAGAAGAAATAATTGGTACAATACCTGCATATGATTTTAAAAAGAATATTAATTTAATATTAACTACAAGAAATGGTATGATTAAAAGAACTTGTTTAACAGACTTTAAATTACAAAGATATAATAAAGCAACTAGTTGTATGAAATTAAAAGATGATGATCAATTAATAAGTGTATTAGAAGAAGAAAAAGACTGTGTCTTCTTAACAACAAATACTGGATATGGATTAAGCTTTAAAACAGAGGAAATTCCATTAATTGGAGTTAAAGCTGGTGGAGTAAAAGCTATGAAATTAAAAGATGATTATCTAGTATCAGCATGTAACTTTAGTTATACAAATGATGAATTTATTTCAATCATTACAAGTAATGGAACAGGTAAGAGAGTAAGATTACAAGAGTTTGATTTATCTACAAGAACAAGAAGAGGTATTCAAGTAATACGTGAAGTTAAATCAAATCCTTATTACATACTTAAGACATTTATATTAGATTCAAAGAATTATATTGGTTTAAAGAATCAAGATATTAATCAAATTAAACTTACTGAGTTACCTATTTCTGATAGACATTCTATTGGTAGTTTAATTTCTAAACATGAAATTAATGATGCATTTATGGTTTCTAGTTTAGTTAGAAAAGATGAGAAACAGGAAAGTTTAAATGTGAATGCTGAAGAAGAAATAAATGAAGAAGAGAAAATAGTTGAGAAGAAGATTCCTAAGAAAGATACAATTGATTTGAGTGAAATTGATGATAGATTAATGACTATTGATGATTTCTTGAATTAATAGAAACTAATAAAGATTAACTTTGTTAGTTTTTTTATTAGTGCTTACTGGTATGTATTTTGGTGCTAGGTATTTACTTAATGCAAGTGTTCAATTCCATAATTTCTTAGAGTATGATGGTGAAGTATATAAGAAAATAATTGCTAATGCTAATGGAAATCAGGAAGAGTTAAAAAGAGTGATTTTAGAAATTTTTGATAGAGTTCCTATAAAGAATTTTGATGAGGTAAATATTAAGAAAGAGCTTAGTGATATGATGCGTGACTATTTTTTAACTGATACTAACGTTGTTTCTGAGAATATACATATTTAATTTTAATTGTTAAGTAATATGAATTGTTTGGTGGATATTATAAAAGAATAGGGGTGACTCTATTCTTTTGTGGATTTTAGTACTTGTTGACTTTATAGGTGATGACTTTAGAAATAGAAGATAATTCTTGAAAAAAGTTATATTATCTTTTATAATTAAGTAGTTTGTGAGGGATTTTTATGAAGATAAAATATAATTTATTACATAAGGAAAAGGATACTAATGCTCGTCTTGGTACTATCGAGACTAATTATGGTGTTGTTGAAACTCCTATGTTTATGCCAGTTGGTACTCGTGGTACTATTAAAGGTGTTAGTACTGATGAAGTTAAAGAATGTGGAAGTGGAGTAATTTTAGCTAATACATATCATTTATGGTTAAGACCTGGAGAGGATATTGTTAATTATTGTGGAGGACTTCATAAATTTATGAATTATGATGGACCAATACTAACTGATAGTGGTGGTTTTCAAGTTTTTAGTTTGGCTAGAAATAAAGAAAAGGATATTACAGAAGAAGGAGTTCATTTTAAGAGCCATATTGATGGATCAAAGTTATTTTTAACTCCAGAAAAGTCAATTGAAATTCAAAATAAGTTAGATAGTGATATTGCGATGAGTTTTGATGAATGTCCTCCATATCCTGTTAGTTATGATTATATGAAAAAAAGTGTAGAGCGTACACTTAGATGGGCAAAGAGAGGTAAGGATGTTCATAACAATCCAAATCAATCTTTGTTTGGAATAGTTCAAGGTGGAGAATTTACTGATCTTCGTGAGTATTCTTGTAAGGAAACTGTTAAAATGAATTTTGATGGTTATAGTATTGGAGGTACTTCTGTTGGAGAAGATAAACCTACAATGTATAAAATGATTGATGATGGAATTAGATATTTACCAGAAGATAAACCAAGATATTTAATGGGAGTAGGAGATCCTATTGATATACTTGAAGGTGTTGAACGTGGAATTGATATGTTTGATTGCGTTCTTCCTACAAGAATTGCAAGGCATGGACAAGCATTTACAAGACATGGTAAAGTTAATTTCAATAATGCTAAATACAAGATGGATTTAGGACCAATAGATGAAGAATGTGACTGTTATGCATGTAAAAATTATTCAAGAGCATATATCAGACATTTGATTAGTGTTGATGAAATGTTAGGTGGAAGATTAATATCTATTCATAATATAAGATTTTTAATTAGATTAACAGAAGAAATAAGAGAAGCAATTAAAGAAGATAGATTTTTAGATTATAAAAAAGCATTTATAGAAAAATATACTATAAATAAAAAATAGGGCTATTATTTTTAGAAGAAGTTGTACTGACTTCTTCTTTTATTTCAGACTGATCTTTTTCTTCGTTCTTAGCAATTACTTCGGTTGTGTTATTATTAATTACATTTGCTACTTTGAATAGTGTTTTTGCATTACTTATTATTGGTTTTACTTGATAGTAAATTGGTATTGCTTGGTTTACTACATCTAGTGTTTTTTTTGTACCTTCTAGCAGTTCACTCCATTTAATTGTATCTTTTAGATTTAAAAGTTTTGATATTAAACTTGGATTTGTAAATTGGTTTGGATACATAAGTTAGTCACCTCTATATTAATATATGTAAACTTAGTAAAATGTTTAATTTACTATTTTAAATAAAAAAATATTGTGTTAAAATTAGTTATGATAAGAATACTAAAGGAAGGTTGATTATATGGGGATGTTTAAGAGTAAGAAGAAAACAAAAAAAGATGTTGTTACTGATAATAATACAGTTGATACTAGTGCTTTAAATCAATCTTCAAATGTTAATACTACAGAAGCTACAGGTGCTACAGATAATACAGTAGGTGAGCAACAGTTAAGTGCTAATCAAATTTATAATACAATGCCAGGTCAAATTGGAGAAACACAGCCTGAGGTTGAACTTCCTGAAGAAGCTTCTATTCTTTCTGATGCTAGGGCAAAGGTAGCTCATCCATTAAAGCCTTATCGTTATACTATAATTAATGGTGTTGGGAAAAAAGAAAATGGTACTTTTGATGCAGAAAGTGAAAATGATGTTCGTAACTTTTTGTTAAGTCAAGATTATCAGGTGTTAGAGGTTAAAGAGAGAGGCAAATTCGATATTGATATTGGTAGTAATAAAATTGGAGCAAGTGATTTAGCTTTTTCACTTACTCAGTTATCGACATATATTAAAGCCGGTATTCCTCTTGCTGACTCTGTAAAAATTCTTGCGAAACAGACTAGAAAAGCAGGATTAAAAAAGAGTTTTAACCAACTTGTTTATCAGTTATTAAAAGGTGAGAGTTTAAGTGATGCTATGCTTATGCAAGAAAAAGTATATCCTAAACTTTTAGTTAATATGGTTAAGACTGCTGAGATGACAGGTGATTTACCATCTATTTTGGATGATATGGCTGAATATTATACTTCTATGGATCAGACTAGGAAACAGATGAAGTCTGCTATGACATATCCAGTTGTTGTATTAACAATTGCCTTTGCAGTATTAATATTTATGCTTACTTATTTAGTACCACAGTTTTCTTCTATGTTTGCAGATAATGGTGCAGAAATGCCGGCTCTTACATTAGCAATTATGGGATTGTCTGATTTTATAAAAGAAAAATGGTATATGATAATAATAGTAATTGCAGTTATTGTATTTGTATTTTATCAATGCTTTACAAAGATACAAAAGTTTAGAGAAAGTGTTCAAATAATTTTAATGCATTTACCAGTAGTTAAAAATATTATTATATATAATGAGATTGCAAATTTTACAAAGACTTTTGCTTCATTATTAAATCATGGTGTGTTTATTACTGATAGTATGGAAATTCTTAGTAAGATTACCAATAATGAGGTTTATAAAAGAATCATAAGTAAGTGTTTGGAAAACTTAGGAAAGGGTGACTCTGTTTCTTCTGCATTTAAAGGAGAATGGGCAATTCCTGTTGTTGCATATGAAATGATTGTTACTGGTGAATCTACTGGACAATTAGGTAATATGATGGAGAAAGTTGCTGGACATTTTCAGATGTTACATAAAAATGTTATTGATCAGATGAAGAGTTTGGTAGAACCATTACTTATCTGCTTCTTAGCAGTTGTTGTTGGTATAATTTTAATATCAATTATTCAACCAATGTTTAGTATTTATAGTCAGGTTCAATAAAGGAGGTAATTATATGGATATTTTTTACTTAATTATCTTTTTTATTTTAGGGACTTTATTTGGATCGTTTTTTACTGTTATTGGTTTTAGACTTCCTAAAGGAGAAGGTTTTATTAATGGTAGGAGTCATTGTGATAATTGTGGGCATGAATTAAGTTTACTAGATATGATTCCTATGATTTCTTATTTAATTTTACATGGTAAGTGTAGATATTGTGGTGAGAAGATTGGACCATTATCTTCATATATGGAGTTATTCTGTGGGATATTATTTGCTTTAAGTTACTTTGTATTTGGATTTAGTTATGAGTTATTAATTGCTCTTGGAATTGTTGCTTTACTTATAATTATTAGTGTATCTGATATTAGTTATTATATTATTCCAGATGAATTACTTATTTTCTTTTCAGGGTACTTTATAATTATTAATTGTTTAAGTCATGGAGTTTTATATTCATTATTTAGTATTTTATCTGGAATGTGTTTATTTGGAGTAATGTATTTAATAATGATTTTTGGAAATTTCTTGTTTAAAAAAGATAGTTTAGGTGGAGGAGATATTAAATTAATGTTTGTATTTGGATTAGTTATTAATCCATTACTTGGACTATTTGTTATATTTTTAGCTAGTTTTTTAGCATTACCAATTTCATTGTTGATACTTTGGAAGAGAAAAGTTAATTTAGTTCCATTTGGACCATTTCTAGTAATTAGTTTTATGTTTATATATTTTACTAGAATTAATTTAGATATGATACTTACATTTATTAGAGGTTTTTAAAAACTCCTTTTTTTTAAATGTTTTTCTTTCTTTTTAATATAATTTAATATAATATATTTAGTGGGTGGTGATTAACATGAGAAATATTAGTATTTTACCAGCAGATACTTATACTGTTCTTAATAAGACTATTATTACTGATAAGGATAGAAAACTTATTTCTATGTTATATCAACCAATTATTGGATATACGGCTGTTTCTTTATATTATACTCTTATTGATGATCTTGATAGATTGGAGATTATAAGTGATGATTTGACTCATTATCATTTGATGACTACTATGCAATTAAAGTTAGATGATATTGTTATTGCTAGGGAGAAGTTAGAAGCAGTTGGCTTATTGAAGACATATATGAAGAAAGATAATATTAATCAGTATGTTTATTTGTTATTTAGTCCTATTACTCCACATGATTTTTTTAATCATCCAATTCTTAATATAGTTTTATATAATAATGTTGGGAAGAAGGAGTATGATAAGTTACTTAATTATTTTAAAGTACCTAGACTTAATTTGAAGGAGTATGATGATATTACTCATTCATTTGATGAGGTATTTACTAGTAGAGTGGGTACTATTACTGAAGAGATGGATGATATTACTAAGAGAGATTCTAATAATATATTGATTAATAAAGGAATTGATTTTAATACTATTATTTCATCTATTCCAGATAGTCAACTTAATAAGAATTGTTTTAATAATGATACTAGGACTCTTATTAATAATTTAAGTTATATTTATAATTTAGATACTTTAGATATGCAGGGGCTTATTAGAGATAGTTTAAATGAGAAAGGGTTAATTGATAAGACAATATTACGTAAGAGTTGTCGTGATTATTATAAGTTTGATAATGCGGGTAATTTGCCTACTGTTATATATAATAGACAACCTGATTTTTTAAAGAAACCTAAGGGTGATAATAGTAGGTGGGCGAAGCTTGTATATACTTTTGAAAATATTACGCCTTATCAATTATTAAAGGCTAGGTATAAGGGAGCAGAACCGACAGATAGAGATAAACGTCTTATTGAGAATTTAATGATTGAACAAAAATTAAATCCTGGGGTTGTTAATGTACTTATAAGTTATGTGTTACAAGTAAATGATCAACAGTTAAAGAAAAGTTATGTTGAAACAATTGCTGGGCAATGGAAAAGACTTAATATTGAAACTGTTGAAGATGCAATGAAATTAACTGAAAAAGAACATAAAAAGTTAAAGAAAATTATTAAGCCAAATGAAAAGAAGGTTTCTTCTAATACAAAAGTTCATAATAATCAGGAATTACCTGTGTGGTTTAATAAGAATAATGAAGTAAGTGATACAACTGAAGAAGATGTTGAAGAATTAGATAAGATTATTAATGAATTAGTGTAAATAAATGTAAAGATTATAAAGTTAGTCTTTACTTTTCTTTTATTATTGTGTTTATTATGATATATTTTAGTGGCGTGGAAATAAAATAGTAAGGGATGAAGAGAATGAGAAAGAAGAAGTCTGAATTTTATGATATTATTAATGATATTTATAAACATGATGAATTTATGAAACTTAATGATTGTAGACATCATGGTATTACTAGGTATGATCATTGTCTTAGAGTAAGTTATTATACTTATTTGATTACTAAAGCTCTTCATTTAAATTATAAAGAGGCAACTAGGGCTGCTTTATTACATGATTTTTTTACGGATGAAGTTTTAACATTTAATGTGGTACATAAAATTACAAAACATCCTGATATTGCGGTTAAAAATGCTTCTAAATATTTTGAACTTAGTGAGTTACAGAAGGATATAATTAGAACTCATATGTGGCCATGTACATTTATGCCACCTAAGTATTTAGAAAGTTGGATAGTAGATATGATTGATGATATTTCTGCTATATTTGAAAGAGGTTATGTAACTAAGAATAGTTTACAAACTGTTGGAAGTTTTGTATTTATGTTTATTATTAGTAAGTTTAGATAGTATTTTGTACTATCTTTTTTGTTGATTTTGTTATATAAAATAACGAATTCTTGTCATGAAATGGATTTTATGATATACTTTGACAAGAAAGAAGTGAGAGATATGAGTAAAACATTTATATTTGGACATAAGAAACCAGATTCAGATTCAGTTATGGCAGCTATTGGGCTTTCATATCTAAAAAATCAATTAGGGGGAAATACAGAACCTAGGGTTTTGGGAAATGTTAATAAGGAATCTAGTTATGCATTAAAGTATTTTGGATTAAAAGAGCCTAAATATTTAAATGATGTTAAATTACAATTAAAGGATATTAATTATCATAAAAAATATTTTATTAAGGATACTTGTAGTATTTATGATGGATATCAATCTATGTTAAAGTCAGGTCTTACTGGTATTCCTGTTGTTAAGAGTGATGATTCTTTTTTAGGTCTTATTACTTTAAAAGATTTATCACATGTAATTATTAATGAGAATGTTGAAGATTTATATACTTCTTATGATAATTTGTTACATGTATTAAAGGGAGAAGAAGTACTTAGATGTAGTAAGGAAATTATTGGTAAAATATTTGTTGCTGCTTATCGTAGTACAACTTTTATAGATAATGTAAAGCTTACACCTAGTGATATATTAATAGTAGGAGATAGACATAGTGTTATTGAATATGCTGTTAATTCTAAAGTAAAATTAATTATTTTATCTAATGATAGTATGATTAAAGAAGATCATTTAGAGCTTGCTCGTAAGAATGGAGTTAGTATTATTAGAACTCCATATGATACTTATAGAGTTTCTAGAATGGTTGCATTAACTAATTATATTAAGACAATGATTAAGGTGTATAATCCAACTAAGTTCTTAGATACTGATTTTATTACTGATATAGTTGAAGTTAATAATAAATTAAAACATACTAATTATCCAGTTATTGATAAGAGAAATAGATGTTTAGGATTATTAAAAATTACGGATTTATCTGAAAAGCATCCTAAAAATGTTATTTTAGTAGATCATAATGAAAAATTACAAAGTGTTGAAGGGTTAGAAGAAGCTAATATTTTAGAAATATTTGATCATCATGCTTTGAGTAGTTTAACTACTAGTGCACCAATTAACTATAGAAATATGGCGGTTGGTTCTACATGTACTATTCTTTATACTTTATATAAAGAAAGAGAAATTGAAATTCCAAAGGAAATTGCAGGAGCATTACTTTCAGGAATACTTTCAGATACTTTAATATTAAAGAGTCCAACAACTACAGATGTAGATCGTGTTGCGGTTAGTGAACTTTCTTCTATTGCAGGAGTTGATTATCAAGTTTATGGAATGGAATTATTAAAGAGTGGTACTTCTCTTGATGGTATGACTAAAGAAGATGTATTATATAATGACTATAAGTTATTTAATATTAATGATAAGAACTTTGCAATAGGACAATTTTTCACAATGAATTTTGATGAAATAGAAAAAGAAATTGATGGATATATTCATGTTCTTGATAAAGTTGCAGAAGCTAATAATTATCAATTAGTAGCTTTATATGTTACTGATATAGTTAGAAATGGTAGTTATATAATTTATAATACTAAAGGTAAAAATATTGTAGATACTGCATATCAAAAAGATGTTGATCAAGGTGATTTTATAGATGGATGTGTATCACGTAAACGTAATGTAGTTCCACTAATCATGGATGTATTAGACAATTAATATTAATAATTAAACTATAAGTAGTTATATGTTGTTGTATAACTACTTTTTTTATTTTACTTTTTTAATTAAATTTTATATAATTTTTTTAGGGTGAAAAGTATATGTATAATGTTTGCTTTGTATTTTTATTATTTTTTATATATTCAATTCTTGGATATTTTATAGAAGTAACTGGTATTTATTTAGAAAGTGGTAAACTTAATTTTAGTAGGGGATATTTTATAGGACCTTATTTACCAATATTTGGATTTGGATCATTAATTGTTACTTATTATTTAAATAGATATTCAAATGATTTAATAGCTTTATATATAATGGGAATGTTTTTTTGTTGCTTACTTGAGTATTTAACAAGCTTTGTAATGGAAAAAATATTTAAACTTAGATGGTGGGATTATTCACATAAGAAATTTAATCTGAATGGAAGAATATGTTTAGAAACAGGAATGTTTTTTGGACTTGGTAGTGTTATTATTATAAAGATAATTAATCCTATATTATTTTCATTACTTAAAAGTTTAAATCATACTTTTCTAATTATTCTTGGAATAGTACTTATTGTGGTATTTGTTTTTGATTTTTTGATTTCTACATTTACTATATATAAATTAGAGATTGATACTTCTAAATTTACTAATAAAGATTCTACTAGTCAAATTAAGGAAGAAGTTAAGAAGTCATTACAAAAATATAGGTTCTTTCATAAAAGACTATTTAAGGCTTTTCCTAATATTGAGAGAAATAATAGTAATTATGATAAGATTAGAGAATATATTTATAAGAAGAAAGATAAGAAAAAATAGTTATTTATAAGAGATATAGTGGGGTATATTTCTTTTTTTTTGTTTATAATTATGCATATTCTATGATTCGTAGATTGCTTTTTTTTAAATAATATTTTTAAATAGAGTTATAAGTAAGGAGTAAGTTATGGATTTAGATAATGTTGGAAAATTAATCAAAGATTTAAGAATAAAAAAAGGTTTAACTCAGGAAGAATTAGCAAGTAAAATAAATGTTACAAATAAGGCTATATCGAGATGGGAATGTGGTAATGGTCTTCCTGATACTTCTCTTTTAGAACCATTATCAAAAGAACTTAATATTTCTATTTCAGAGTTATTGAATGGTCAATGTACTAATAATGCAGTTGAAAAAAGTATTATTAAGTCTAAAAAGCATTTGATATTTTTAGTTATACTTATTATTTTAATTTTAATGATGACAATTTATTATTGTTATAATAATTTTTATGGATTTGATAATAGCTATTTTATTTTATTAAAAAACAATTTTTCATATCTACCTTTTAGTAATATTTTATCTTTATTTATTACTAAAAATTATCTTATATTTATTAAAAATATTTTTATTAATTGTGTATTAGGTACTTTTATTTCGGCAATTCTTATTATGCTTGGTTTTAATAAGAACTATTATTTAATTGTTTCTAATTTTCTATTTGAATTAATAAAATGGTTTTTCTTTTTGGCTATATTTGATGTAGATGATTTATTTATTAGAGTTATATGTGGGATTTTGATATTCAAATTTAGGACATAAGCGGTGCAATTATTTGTTTTAGTATTTGAATACATATATATATAGATATTATTTGTATATTATAGGAAATTAAAAGGAAATATAGTGGGGTATATTTCTTTTTTGTTTGCAGCTTTTGTTTTTATATATTATAATAGATTTGGGTTAAGGTGATATTAGTGAATAAGAGAAGAAAGTTAATATTTATAATTATTATTTTATTATTATTGATTTTTATTGGTACTGGTATTTTTTTATTTTATCAGTACAATACTGATTCTAGTTTAAATAATAGTACTTCAGAGTCTTATGGGGATGATAGTGGAGATATTAGTTCTATTAATGTCTTTTATGATAGTTATGAAGATGTTATTAATTATTTAGAATCTACTGGTATAAGTGCAACTTTTGATAAAGAGGTTGATGGATATTGGTACTTTAATAGTGATAATGGGACATATAAATATTCTACTTTTGATGGAAGTTTAGTTTTAGAAAGTTAGGAGGATATTATGAAATATAAGAGTGATATTTGCAGAAATATTTTTAGGGGATATGATATAAGAGGTATTTATCCTAGTGAGATAGATGAAGATACTGCTTATACTATTGGACTTGGTTTTGGTAGTCATATTAAAAGTATTGGTAAGACTAATTGTGTAGTTGGTCATGATAATAGACTTAGTAGTCCGGTTTTATATAATGCTTTAATTAAGGGTATTACTGAGACAGGTATTGATGTTATTAGTATAGGTCTTTGTACTACACCAATGTATTATTATGCATGTATTAAATTAAAAGTATTTAGTGGTGTTATGGTTACTGCTTCTCATAATCCAAAGGATGATAATGGATTTAAATTTGCATTTGATGAGTCTGGTAACTGTAAGGGACAAGAAATTCAAGACTTTTTAGAATTTATTTTGAAAGGTGAATTTGTGACTGGAGAAGGTCATATTAGTACTTATGATATTACGAATGATTATATAGATTTATTTGTTAATAATATTCATATGGGAGATAGAAAGATAAAGGCTGTTATTGATCCAGGTAATGGTACTACTTCAGTTATTGTTAAGAAAATTTATGATAAGTTTCCAGTGGATTTAATTTATATAAATGATGAAAGTGATGGTCATTTTCCAAATCATCATCCAGATCCTTGTGTTGAAGCTAATTTAGAGCAGTTAAAGAAGAAAGTAATAGAAACTGGTGCAGATGTTGGTATTGGTTTTGATGGAGATGGTGATAGACTTGGTGTTGTTTCAGGGGATGCAACGTTTATTCCTACTGATATTTATATGACTTTAATTGTAAGAGATATTATAAATAAAGTTGATAAGAAAGAGTTTTTATGTGATGTTAAGTGTTCTAAGACATTTTCTGATGAAGTTGAGAAACTTGGTGGTAAATGTATAACTTATCGTACTGGAAACTCATATACTAAAGCTGCTGTTAGAGATTTGGATTTGCCTTTTGGTGGAGAATTATCTGGACATGTATTCTTTAGAGATAGATGGCCAGGATTTGATAGTGGATTATATGCTGGTATTAGATTAATTGAAATATTAACTCATACTGATAAAAGCGTTAATGAATTACTTGCTAATATAAATAGATATTATTCTACAGAGGAGATTAAGTTTAAATCTAGTGATGATGTAAAGTTTGGTTTAATTGATAAGGTTAAAGATTATGTAATTGAAAAGGGTTACAAATATTTAGATATTGATGGAGTTAAGGTATTATTTGATGATGGGTGGGCTCTTGTTAGAGCTAGTAATACTGGTCCTAATGTTACTGCTAGGTTTGAGGCTAGTACTGAGGAGAGACTTAGTGAGTTACAAGATGAATTTATATCTTTAATTAATGAGTTAAATAAGTAGAAAATTTAATAATTTATTTATGACTAAGTTGAGTGTTAATTCAGCTTAGTTTTTTTGTAAAGTACGTGTCTTTGGTCATTGTTAAGATTTGGTATTTATGATATATTTTAGTAGGTATTTTATAAATAATAGTTATGTATGACTGCATTACTTTATGTGGTTTTTTATTCTTAGTTTATGTATTTGAAGGAGGGTATTATGGCAATTAGTGAGGCAGAGTTTGTTAAGGAAAAGAAAATATTAAAGAAGGTTAGAAAACTCTTAGATGATACTTTAAATAGTCTTGGTGAAGGTGTTGTTGCGGATGATCAGAACTTAGTTGAATTTAAAAAGATGATGTGGGAGGATGCTAATAGTTTTGATGAAGGTGAAATGGCACAGGTTAGGTCTATTACTTCACAAGAAGAGGAAAGAGCATTACAGAAGCAAAAGTATTTTAAACAACTTTGTAAAATAAAGAAGAAACCTTATTTTGCATCTATTGTATTTAAAGATGATGAAGGCGACATATTTAATATTTATATGGCTTTAACTTATTTAAAAGATAAAGATACTAATAATATTTTATATGATTGGAGAAGTCCTATTTGCAGTTTGTTTTATGATTATGAAACTGGTCCTTGTGAATATAGTGCTCCTGGGGGGATAATTAAGGGAGAGTTAAAAAGAAAAAGACAATATAAAATAGAAGATGATAAATTAATAGGTGTTTTTGATAATTCACTTAATATAGATGATGAGGTATTACAGGAAGTTTTAGCAAATGAATCAAGTGAAAAAATGAAAAATGTTGTTAATACGATTCAACAAGAACAAAATAAAGTTATTAGAAATGTAGAAGATAATAATTTGATTGTTCAAGGAATTGCAGGATCTGGTAAGACTACTGTTGCTTTACATAGAATTGCATTTTTACTTTATAGACTTAAAAATTTAAATAGTAATAATATACTTATATTTTCACCTAATAATATATTTACAGAATATATTTCAGAAGTTTTACCATCTTTAGGAGAAGATAATACTTTACAAACAACTTTTAATGATTATTTAGCAACTTTTTTAAATGAATATAAAGATGTAGAAACTTTTACTGATTTTGTATCTAGATATTATTCTTATAAGGAAGATAATCCGGAGTTAGTTGAATATAAACAAAGTGATAAGATAATAGATGATTTAGATGCTTTTATTGAAAATTATTTAGATAATTGTGTGTTTACAAATGATATTAAAGTAGAAGAAAATATTTATATTTATAAAGATGATATTAATGAGATGTTACATGATAGATATGCTAAATTACCATTATTTGAAAGAGTAGAAGAAATTAGTGATAAAGTTTGTTCTAACTTGTATAAAGGAAATATGAAGAAAATTAAGACAATACATAAACTATTACTTAGTAATTGTAATTTTAATAAGGATATAAGAAATGTATTTGTTGAGTTTTTCTTGAGTGATTTTTGTCGTATAAAGTTACCTGAGTCATATATTCGTAAGATGGTTAATAAAGATATTATTAATTATGAGGATGCACTTATTATGGCTTATTTAAAAGGATTATTAGAAGGTTTTATTTATGAAGGTAATATTAAACAGGTAGTAATAGATGAGGCACAGGACTATAATAGACTTCAATATATTATAATTAATAATATATTTAGAAAGGCTGATTTTACTGTTTTAGGGGATATTAATCAAAATATTAATCCTTATTATCATTATAAATCTTTATATGAATTATGTGATTTATTTAGAGGAGATACTAAGTATTTAGAACTATTAAAGACTTATCGTTCTTCTCCAGAAATAATTGATTATACAAATAAAATACTTAATTTAAAACATGTTAATGCGATTAGAAGAGATAATAATAAACCAGTAATTATAAGAAAAGGAGTAACTGATTTAAAAGAAAGATTAAGAGAAGATATTGATTACTTACAAGGACAATATCGTAGTACAGCTATCATTACTAAGGATAATAGAGAAGCAGAAGAGTTATATAATCTTATTAAGGATAAGTGTAATGTCAGTTTGGTTGATGCGAATAGTAAGGCTTTTAATAAAGAATTAATTGTTATTCCGGCTTATGTTTCTAAAGGATTAGAGTTTGATTCTGTTATCATTTATAATGATCGTAATAATTCTTATAAGAAGAATGAGAGAAATTTATTATATGTTGCGTGTACAAGATGTCAACATGAACTTATTATATATAATTAGAAATTGTTTTCTAATTATATTTATTTTGTTATAATGTTTTTAGAGTAGAGATGTGATATTAGAGGTGTTTTATGAAGTCTAGAAACAATATAATTTTTTTATTTATAATGGTGATAGTTTTTTGGTTAACTTTTTGTATTTTTGGTTATAATCTATCAAGTTATTTTTTAGCATCTATTTTTATGTCAGTTATTTTAATTGTGACAATATTTACTAGAATTAAGAAAAAATATAAGTTTAAAAATAGTACAAATATAAATACAGAGACAAATACAGAGACTAATAATATAAGTACTAATAATAAAAATATTATATTAAAATGTAATAAGTGTGGAAATACAATAGATGTAAATGATAAGTTTTGTACTCATTGTGGTGAAGCTATTAGTGATAATAATATTAAAGTTACTTTAAAGAAAATATTAAAGACAAATGATTTTGATTCTATGTATTTGGGAAGTGATAATACTTTATTAGAAAACTTTATAAAGCGAGAATTAACAAAGCTTGGTATTGATAATAATACTAAATTAATACCAGCTGATGTATTAAAAAGAAAGAATATTTTAAATATTATATTTTGTTTTTTAACTTATGTTTATGTTTGTTTAATATTCTTTCATTTTCCTATTTTAGTATATATTATTGGTTTAATTATTTTATTTATATTCTATAGAATGTCTAATAAGTATGATTTTATTGAATATTTGAAAAAAAGTATTATAGAAAGACCTAGTGAAAAGATATCTAATATTATTATGAGTAGTAAGGTTAGTTTAGTAGAAGATAATTCTATGAGAAGTAAGAAGATCCTTATTGTATTTTCTATTGTTTTAGGATTAATTCTTTTTTATAAGCCTCATATTATGTATGAGAAAGTTGCTGGAGGATATGCGGTTAGATTTTATACTTATGGATTATCCAATTTTGATAGAGTTACTATTCCTGAAACTTATAAAGGAGAGAAAGTTGTTGGGTTAAGGGGAAATACATTTTCTAATATGTTTTTCTTAAAAGAAGTTAGATTACCAGATACTATTACTTTTATAAGAGGACAAGCTTTTAAAAATTGTTTTAAATTAAAAGGAGTAGATTTACCTAAAAAGTTAGAATATCTTGGAGGAGGAGCGTTTTATAATTCTAAATCTTTAGAAAGAATTGTTCTTCCTGATTCATTAACTTATCTTGGTGGAGAATCTTTTTATAATAATAGTTCATTAGTTGAAGTTAAACTTTCAAATAATTTACAAGAAATAAGAGGAGATACTTTTAGTGGTTGTAATTCTCTTTTGAGTATTGAAATACCAGATAGTGTTACAAGAATTGGCGGACATGCATTTTATGAAAACTATAAGTTGAATAATGTAGTTATTTCTTCTAATAGTAAACTTCAAAGTATCGGATCATCTGCTTTTAGAAAATGTTATAATTTATACGAAATTACTATTCCTAAATATGTGTTTATTAATGAAAGAGCATTTAAAGAAAGCCCTACGAATGTTAATGAATATGCTAATATTAATACATTAAGTAAAAAGTTTTTAGTTATTAGTGCTGATGGTAGTCTTAAATCTTTACCTATTTCTCAATATGGAGAGGTTTATTATTCTATTAGTAATTTAGAAGTTATTGATTCAAAATTACATTTAACATTGAATTTAACTGGAGGTATTAATAAGAGTATTTCTATTGTATGTGATGGAACTGTTAATGATGTATTGGGAGATTTCTATGTTAAGTCTTATAATTATAATTATGTACCTACTGTGGTTATGTTTGAGTTTTATTATTAGGGGGAGGTATTATGAATAGATTTATACATTTACTTTATGTACCTACAATGGCTTGTAATATGGCATGTAAGTATTGTTATTTAGAGGATAATACTTATGATGAGAGTTGTTCTTATAAAGCGTTGGATACTTTGAAGTATGCAGTTAATAAATTTAGAGATAGTGGAGTTATTCCTTTTAATATATCATTACATGGAGGAGAGGTAACTACTCTTTCACATGATGATTTTTATGATTTAGTTGAATACATTAGTAATTATTATAATGAAAATAGGGATCTTATTAGTAATGCTGGTTTTAGAGTAGGAGTTCCTCATATAAAGACTAATTTATATGGTATAGATAAACATATTGATACGATAAAGAAGTTTAATGTATCTGTTTCAGGAAGTTTAGATTTACCTTTTTCATTACATAAAAAATATAGAGTTACAAAAGGTGGTAAAGATACTTTAGATAAGATATTTAAAAATATAGAATTATTAGAAGATATTCCAAATAAGAAGAAGGTTTCATCTACTATATTTAAAGAACATTATAATCATATTGATGAGATAATTGAAGATATTAAATATTTAAATAAGAATAGTTGTCTTGATATGAATGATTTTAATTTTATGATTGGATTTGATTATAATTCTAATGGGATGCTGCATCATTTAACAGAAGAGGAACAAGTAGAATTTTATAATAGAATGCATAAAGAGTTTGATGGGACTGATTTAGATAGTGGTGTTAATGGGGCTTGGTTTGATGAATTTGGTCCAGAGTATTGTTCTAATTGTGATAATTGTGGGGAGAAGTTTTTCCTTCTTGAAAGAAACGGTGATATATATTCTTGTGTAAGAGGACAAAAGAATAAAGATTATTATTATGGAAATATATATGAAGATAGTGTAGAAAGTATACTTAAAACAGCAATTAATAAAATATTTATTAATCATAATAAATTGCCATTTAATGAAGAATGTAAGAATTGTGGTTATTTATATTTATGTAAGACTGGATGTCCTTTTGTTAAAAATAATTATAATTCTAATAAGAGTTATACATGTTTATTACAAAAGAAAATGTATGAAGATAGAAATTACTTAAAAGATGAATATAATGATGAAAGTGTTTATCAATATATTAATAAAATGAGAACGGATGATATTAGAAAATATATTCCTAATACTAATAAGAATAATAATGATTATCCTAATTTAGAAAGTATAATTTCTTCTGATAAGAATTTAAAATATATATATGATTCTAATTCTTTTATATTATCGGTTGATGGGGTATTATATAATTTAGAATCACAGATTATTAAGAAAACTAGAGATATTGTTTATTTTACAAAGAAATCTAGTATAAAAATATATATGAAGAAAAATCTTATTTTAGAAAATTGTGATTATCCGGAAAATAATTCTTTATATATCATTTTACTTTCAGGTAATTTAGTTACATATGGAGATGAAGGACGTACTAAACAAAGACATATTTCTACTAAACAAATATATAAAGGAGTACTTGATAATACTAAGTCTGATATGGATGATTATTATGTATATGATATTTCTAATTTTATAAAAGAATTTAGTTTAGAGTATTCAGATACTAATGAAAATAATTTGTTTTTTACAACATCAGCTTTAAGAGATTATCATTATTTAAAACAAAAAAATAATGCTTATTATCATATTCAAGCAATTAATTTACCATTTCAAAATATTGAATTTTATTATATAGATAGGGAGTTATAATATGAATAAAGAACCAGAAACATATGAGGAATTAATAAGAAAAAAAAGATGTATAGATTTAGTTAAATATTATGAACTTGGGGAAGAAGATTTAGATGCGATATATCAATTTTTAGGGATGTATCCTGATGGAGTTGTGAAATGTGGAGAGAACATTTTACTTTTGAAAAAAGGAGAGGTGCAACCTTTTAAAATAATTGATACAAAGAAAATATCTAGTGTGATTGATGGAATTGTCATGGGAAATACTTATTTTAATATTATAAATCATTATGAACCTAGTAGTTATCCTGGTTATAGTGGAGGATCATCTTCTAATAATAACAACAACAATAATAATAACAATAATAACAATAATAGGTAGGTAATTATATGACATATATTTCTGATAAATATCAATGTGATAAATTAAATAAATTAAATATAAATATAAAAACTAAATATATTGTAGGGAATAATATATTAGAAAGAAATAGTAATAATAGTCTTAATGATAATATAGAAAGTGGAATAATTGCACAGAAAGAATATTATTTAAATGATAAGTTAGTTTATACTGAAAATAAATTTGATTCTAGAATAGAATATACATTTATTTCAAATGATTTAAATAAAGAACATGTTTGTCCTAATTGTTCCGCAGTATTTAAATGTAGTGATAATAATTATAGTTGTCCATATTGTGAAACTTACTATAATATTGATTATACTGACAAAGATTTAGGTGGAAAGTATCATTATGATAGAGTATTAAGAAGTAATAAATATAGAATTATTACTGGGATAGTAGATATTATTATTTGTTTGATTCTTACATATATGTTTATTAAAACTACTTCAAGAACTTTTAATGAATATGATATTTCTAAGATATTTATATATGGAGGTATACTTTCACTTATATTGTATTACTTTTTCTATACATTGGATGCTTATTTAGTTCTTGGACCAATAAAAAGATATAAAGATAAAATTAATCAGAAACAGATAGAGTTTTGGAATAGAACTAAGATTGATAAAAAGAAATTTTTTAATAATTTAAATTTTGAAATAAGAAAAAAGTATTATAGTAATCCAAATATTATAGATTACGATATTATAGATTATGATGATTTTAGTGAATATACAAAAAATGATATTTTATATGTAAAAGTAGATGTTTATGTTAGAATTGTTGAATTTAAAGATAATAAGATTGTTTCAAATTATATAGTAGATAATTTTGTATTAAAAAGAGTTAATAAAAATACATTAGAAAATAAAGGTGATTTAAATATTATTAAGTGTTCTAATTGTGGTGCAAGTGTTGATGTATTAAAAGGAGAATGTGAATATTGCCATACCGCTATTAAAGCTATACAAGAATGGGTTATTGATGAATAAAAAAGTATAAATAAAAAAGAATAGATTTTGTTTCTATTCTGTAATTGTTAATTTATTGATGAAACCAGCTTGATCATAATCTGTTGATAGTTCATATTGCTTAGATTCGTCTAAGCTTTTTTTAATGGCTATTATTTCATCTGGGTTTGAAGTTTCTTTATCTTGATATTTTACAGTTATTATATGTTCTTGTTGTTTTTTATTATTTGTTACGATTTTATCTAAATAATCATTAATAAAAAAAGTTGATTTTTGACCATTCATACCAGAGAATGTTATATTAAACATATCTGCATCAATACTTTCATTTTTAGTTTCTATTACGTTTGATCTTATAGGTGAATAATTATATATATTTGAAATCATTAAGCCTATTACAAGGAAAAATATTAAAAAAACTATTATGATTATTATATTTAAAATTCTTCTAGATAGTTTTCCTTCACGACTATTATAAAATTCTTGCATTTGGTCATTATGAGCTTTTAATATACCTTTTGTATAATTATAGGCTTTACTATATTCATCATCAACTTTAAAAGTAGTATTACAATATTTACAAGTTACTTCAGTCTTTCCTTCTTCTAATTCAATTTTTGCGCCACAATTTTTGCATTTTAATTCCTTTAATTCCATAAAATAAACACTCCTTATTTATATTTAGATTATAACATAGTATATAAGATAACTATATAAAATAATTTTTTTGTTTTATATTGATAAATATTGTTGGTATTTACAATTTATGGGTATATGTGATATAATATGAAACTGTTGAAGAGGGGGATTCAAATGAAATTGAGTCAATTTTATGAAAAATTAGATAATCCTATATATGATGATGAAACTTTAGAAAAAATTGTAGATATATATAGTGAGTCTTCTAATTTTATGGAAGATGTTTTAAAAATAAATTCAGAAAGTGATTGTTCTGTTTTGAATAAGAAAGATAGAGATGAATTTTATTTACGTATTTATGATTTATGGAGTTTTGGTATTCAAAGTTTTTTAAATAATATAGATAATTTATCATCCAAGAATAAGATTAGATTTAATAAATTACGTTTATATATTAATGAAAATAAGCCTACTTGTGCGGATGATGTTTTAAGTTTTTTTGATACTAGTAAAATCACTGATGAAGATTTAAAATTTATTTTAGATAGATTTAACTTTAATTTTACTGATGTATATGGTTTTAGTCACTTTGATTGTGAAGCAATTAATTGTGAATTTAGAGAACCAGTTATTCCTATACATAGGTTGTATGTTAATTTAAATAGTGAAGCAAGATATTTATTCTTTAATAATTATGTTAATGAGTGTAGTAAGAGATTAAAAAGATATTATTTTAAATTTGATCCTGAAAGCAAGAGTGATGATTCTTGTATTATATATGCAGATGAGGATAATTTACTTGATACAATTAATATAATTAATATGGTTTTAAATAAAAATAAAAGTTTACTTGGAAAAGTTAATAAAGCTCCAGTTATTTGTAGTAAAGTAACTGATTGTATTGGTTATGGTAGTGAAGTAGATTATGAAATTTGTAATGATGTTTTGTCTTATGAAAGTATCAGATGTGATATTTTAAGTAAGAGTATAGATAAGACTACAAGAGAGTGGATAATTAATAATTTAAATACTGAGGTTTCTTGTAATAAAAGAATTATGGCTTATAAAAAACATTTTATGGCATTATTATATTTTTCTAAAGTTCATAATATAGAAAAAGAGTTACAAGCAAATGATAGTAATTTATTTGATTTTGCTGTATTAGAAGATATAAATAGTAGAGAATTTAAAGAACTTTTTGTAGAAATGTATGGTAATCATTACAAAGAGATAGTTGATGCGATTGGTTCAAATAAACCATTTTCAGTTGATATAAATATAAATGGTAATATTATTAATATTAATAATGATGATATAGATTTTGTTGTTAAAGGACAAGCAAGTATTTTATATAAGTTTGATGATTCATATAAAACTAGACTTAGAGAAAATATTTTTAATATTTGTGATAGTTTTTATGTTGATCCCGATACATTTTCATGTAATGATGATACGCTTTCTAATTTTATAGAACAAGATTCTTTAAATAAGACTATGACAAAGAAAGCTCCTTTGCCAAATAGTGACAATGGTACAAACAAATAATTATAATAGAATAAGTATTTATGGGGACTAGAAATAGTCCTCTTTAATTTTGTTTAATATGTTTTTAGTTTAATCAATCAGATTCTTCAATATTTTTGAATAATTACATTATATTATAATTTTCTTGTACAACTAAAAAAATAGGAGTTGATCCTATTTTTCTTTTGGTATTATGAAGTAGAAATTACTTCCTTTGTCTTTCTTTGTTTTTACTCCATATTCATATTTATGAAGTTCAAAGATATTTTTTACTATTGATAAACCTAATCCAGTTCCGACTAAGTTTCTCTTATGTTTTCTTTTATTTTTATAATATTTATCCCAGATATATGGAATATCTTCTTCTTTTATACCTTTACCAGTATCTATTATTTCTACTAGTATTTGATTATTTTTCTCTGTTATATTAATTGTTACTGTATTATCATCACCAGTATAGTTAATAGCATTGTTAATTAGGTTATATATAACTTGTTCTATTTTTTTCTTATCAGCATTTATGAGAATTTTCTTTTTATTTTTATTAAAGATAAATTTATAATTTTCTGTTTCTTGATATAGATTATATTTTTTTAGTATTTCTTCTGTTAATTCTATTAAATCAAATTTTGTTATATCTAGTGTATCAAGAGTTGTTTGCATTTTTGATAGTGATAAGATGTCGTTTACAAGAACTGTTAATCTATCTGTTTCTGAAATAATTGTGGCCATATCTTCTTTTTGTTTTTCTTTATTATTTTCATGTAAGTCCATACTCATTTCAGCATAGGCTTTAATCATTGTAAGTGGTGTTTTTAAGTCATGAGATACATTTGCCATTAAATCTCTTCGATATTCTTCGGTTTTACTTAATTCATCTTTAGTGTAGTTAAGAGTTGAAGTTAGATCATTTATTTCAGTAATTTTACTTTTATTATCAAAGTTAAAATCAAATTTTCCTTTCGCAAGCATTTTCGCTTTGGTATTTATTTCTTTTATTGGGTTTGCGATATGATTTGAAATAAAGTAGGCTAGTACATATGAAAGTATTAAAATTAGAAGTGTCATTATAGCTAATTGTTTAGTTATTAGTGATGTTATTCCATCAACAGGAATAATTGATGTATTTACAAAAGCATAGCGGTCATCATTTAATTTCATTGCATAGACTATTGTTGTATCATCATCTCTATTTGTTAGTTCATATTGTTTTTCTTGATCATCACTTCTCATAAAATCAAACTTAAAGTATTCAGTTGTTTGTTTATTTGAAAGACAACCTTTACCAAAATATGTTGAATGATATAGTGAATCAAAGTTTTTATCTTCTATTTCAATACAAACACTCTTGTCGAGTGCAAGAGTGTTTATTATTTCATCAAAGTTTCTTTTATCTTGATATTTATTTATTTTTGTTGCGACTGATTTTATATCATTTATTTTTTGCTCTTTATAAAAACTATTAAAAAATAAGAATTGGAAAATCCAGAGAAAAGACATTATTGATATTGAAAATATTATAAAATATTTTAATATTACATTGTTTAAGCTATTCTTCATTTTCCACATACTTATAACCAATTCCTCTTACTGTTTGAATGTTGTCTCTATATTTTCCTAAGTTATTTCTTAACATCTTTATATGTGTATCAACGGTTCTATCATCTCCAAAGAAATCATAGCCCCATATATTTGAAAGTAATTGCTCACGTGAAATGGCAATATTTTTATTTTTAATTAAATAGGTAAGGATTTCAAATTCTTTCGGAGTGAGATTAATCATTTTATTTTCTATTTTAAGCGTGTGTGCAGAATAATTAATTTCTAAAGAATCAAATTTGTATATTGTAGGCATATGTTTTGACGTTCTACTTAAAACTGCTTTGATACGAGCTAATAACTCTTTAGGTGAGAATGGTTTAGTTATATAGTCGTCGATTCCTAAATCGAATCCAGATAATTTGTCATATTCTTCGCCTCTAGCGGATAAGACAATAGTAGGTATTCTTTTTTCGATAGGAAGTTCCTTAAGCATTGTAAATCCGTCCATCTCTGGCATCATTATATCTAATACCATTAAATCATAGTCGTTGGTTTTTAACTTTTCTAAAGCTATTTCACCAGATGAAGCTTCATCAGTTTCATAATTACTATTAATACAATACTCTTTAATAACTGATCGTATTAAATCTTCATCATCAACTATAAGTATTCTCATTGAAATCCCTCCCTAGTTACGTATATTATACAATAAATATGAAAATTAAGTGAAAATTTTGTTTTTTTTATGTATAATTTAAATATTTTTTTAATTTTACATAAGGATAGAGTGTAGTTAGTACAATATTTATGGATAAAGAGATAATATAAGAATATATTCCTAATTTAAAATTAGATAGAATTATTAAAGATATTAGTCTTGATATAATACTTATTATAGATGTTATAAAATTGTCTTTACTTTTTCCCATAGCATCTAGTGAAAAAGATATAGGTGACTGGATATATTCAAAAATACATATTGGGGCAAGTATTTTCATATATTGAGCCCCAATAGTAGTTTTATAAATTATTCTTAAGAAGAACTCAGGTTGTAATGTTAGTGGAATTGTTACGATTAGACCCATTACTAAGGTTATTAGTAATGTTTGTTTTATTTTTCTTTTTATATATATTAAGTTATTTTTTGTATATTCTTTAGATACTAATGGGAGAAGGGCTTGTGATATTGCGAGTGTAAAGAATGAGGGTAGAAGTATTAATGGTATTATATATCCTCCTATCACTCCATATTCTGTTGTTATATAGGATAGAGAATAGTTTTTACTTAAGAATTTAATTAAGATTATTGGCTCTAGAAAATAAGAAATACTTCCTATTAGTCTTGATAGAGTATTTGGGACTGATATTTTTAGAGTGTCCTTTATATATTCTTTATTTGGAATAAAATCATCTTTTTTTAGAGATATTTGTTTTGGAAGAAAGAATATTAAGACAAGCGTTGATACTATTTCACTAATAATATTAGAAAGAATAATATAACAGATAGTATATTTTAAATTGAATTTTAAAAAATAAGGTATACCAATAATCATTAATATTAATCTTGTTATATTTTCTATAATGTTACTAATAACATGAGGAAACATTCTTTCTTTTCCAAAAAAATAACTTCTACATATTGAGGAAATTGTTGTGAAAGGGATAACTAAAGACATAGAAAGAATACTAATATAGAGATCTTTATTTTTTAAAAGATTAGTACTTATATATTTTGCAGATATAATTATTAATAATATTAAAGATAAATTTATTACTAAAAGAATAGGTAATACAGAGAAAAATAATTTTTTATTATTTCTTTTGTCTTCTGAGATTAGTTTAGATAAAGCTAGAGGTATAGAAAATGTACCAATATTAATAAGTAGAGAAAAAGTAGGAAGAACTAACATGTATTGACTTAGACCTTTTGGACCCATTAATCTTGTCATGGTAATTTTTATGACTAGACTTAGAACTTTTGTTACTAGTCCACCAATTAAAAGGATTATTGTTGACTTTATAAATTTTTCTTTCATAGTAAAATTTATGAAAATATTTAAAAAAATATATCATTATTAATATTTATATGATATATTTGACTGGTAAGATAATTGTCGATGTTTGTTTACAGGTATTTGTAAATCGAACATAAGTAAAAGTTTGTAAATATATAAGTAAAGTGAGTTTATTAAGTTTAGTTTATTGTTTATATTAATTTTTTAATGTGTTAGACTTAATATAGTAGAGGTGGACATAATGAGAGATTTAGTAGAGTTTTTAACATCACAGGAGATTATGATTGTTTATGCAATAGCATTTGGATTATGTGTTTTTTGTGTTGTGAGTTATATAGTTAAGATTAATAGTAGTAAATATAGAATGAAAAATAATACTAGGGAACTTAATAAGTTAGTTGGAGAAATTAAAGAGCAAACTACTGAAGAAGAGATTAGTTATTTAGATGATAAAGAAGATAGTTTCCAAGGACCTGTTTTAGAAAATGTTACTACTAATAATGATTTAAAGATGGATGAGGGTAGTTCTGTTATTGAATTACTTGAAAGTACTGCTGAGATTCAAGGTACAGTTAGTGAACAAAGTAAAAGTTCTGAGGTAGAAGAAATTGAAGAGTTAGAGCCAATTATTATTGAACCTATTGTATCTTTAGAAAATAATATTAATACTAGTGATACTAATAAAGTTGAAGTAAATAATGAAAATGAAACTGAATCAAATTCAAATGAAAGTGAAGTAGAATTTGTTTCTCAGGAAAGTCAAGAAAAACAAGAAGAAGTATTACAATATACAAGTGTTGAACCTAGTCCAGAAGATGCTAGACGTGAGTTAGATAGATTAAAAGAAGAATTAACTCTACAACAAGCTCAAGAAGATGAGATGGAAAACATAGCATTAAATAATTATGAAGAAGAACAAGAAGCTAATGCAATTATTAGTTTAGAAGAATTAGTTCAAAAGAGTAAAGATATGTATGAAGCAAATGAACTTACTCAATATGCAGATGAAGGAAATGAACCAATAAGTTTACAAGACTTAGAAAGAAAATTAGATAAAAAAGCTAGTGAATTAGAAGACACATTTATTATAGAAAATGCAGTAAACGGTGATGAATTATTAGAAGCAGAAGAAGAAAATAATGAAGCAGTTATTGTTAATTCAGAAGCTATTAATACTAATACAGTTAATACAGTTTCTGTACGTGAAATGCCAGAAATTTCAAGTGAAAGAATATTTAAGAGTAGTCCAATTATTTCACCAATTTATGGAATTGAAAAGAAAGATACAAATATGTCTCCTACAGAAATAGAACTTGAAAATACTGCTAATTATGATAAGCTTGATGAAGAAATTAAAAAGACAAATGAGTTCTTAATGACACTTAGAGAATTACAAAAGAAATTAGATTAATATATAATGAGTTAGTAAGTAATTACTAACTTTTTATTTTTTTTTTGAAATTTTTATTAAAAACTACTAAACTTTTTTTTTGAGCATATTTTTCTCTATGAAATTTTAAAATTTGCCTGGAGAAATTTAAAAATTTGACCTCTAAAATGGGTTGAATTTTAAAAAATAGCGATTTGTGTTTCAAATTGTTTTCCTGTATATTAATGCCACGAAAGGGAGAAAAAGTGTACACGAAATAATAATTAATTAGATGTATCTCTTTCAAAAATAAAATATTAAATATAAGGAGGATATGGAAATGAAAGAAATAGAATTCCATAATGAATTTACAATAATAGGAAGAGTTATTAATAAGGAGGATGCATTAGTAGGTAATGATAGTTATGTAATGACTACATTATTATGTCCTAATGATATGGATTATAATATGGAACCTAATAAGGTTAATGTTTATATACCAGGACATGTATTTGATAATATTAAGATTACTAATAAACTTGGTATTATTGGACATATAGAATTTAATAATAACTCAAATATATTAATTGCAGATTCAGTTGCATTTATTAAATAAGTCTTAGGACTTATTTTTTTTCATACAAAATACCAACAACTGTTGGATATCTAAATATAGATAATGATTATTTATTGACATTTATAAAATAGCGACATATAGTATACTGGTATACCGAAATGGTATATCAGTATATAACATAAGGAAGTGAAAAAATGGATAAAAAGGAAGAAGTGATTAAAACAGCTAGAGAACTTTTTACTAAATATGGATATAGGAAAGTTTCTATGGATGAGATAGCTAAAAAGTCTGGTGTTACTAAAAAGACAATATATACTTATTTTAAAGATAAAGAGTCAATGTTTTTATACTTTGTACAAGAAGAATTAAATCTTATGAAAGAGAGTATAAATACTGAAGAAGATAATATGAATTTTATTGATAGTGTAGCTAAAAATTTATATAAAGTACTTCTTATTCGAAAGAATAGTGAATTAATATCTAGTATTTCAAAAGAGTTAAAAACTAATGAGAAAGCTCGTGAATTTTTAAATTTTTATGATAGACAGATATTAAATTATATTGAGAGTAGAATAAGTGATGAGATTAATAAAGGTAATATAAGACAAGTTGATTCTCATCTTACGGCATTTATAATTTATAAAGTTTTTATTTCTGTTATGTTTGAATATGATCAAGAAATTAATGAAGAAAAGGTAACAAAACAAGTTACTTTAATATTAAAAGATGGTTTATTTAATTAGGAGGTTATTTATGAAAAATAAAAAATGGTTTAATTATGTTATAGTTTTTGTTGTATTATTTATACCATTTATTTATAGTTTCTTTTATTTAAAGGCTTATTGGAATCCATATGGTGAGGGTAATATTGATAATTTACCTGTTGCGATTGTTAATTCTGATAATGGTGATAAAGGAGATTTATTAATTAAGAGTATAAAGGATTCTAAGAAGTTAAAACTTAGTGTTGTTTCTAGTACTAAGGCAGATGAAGGGTTAAATAATGGTAAGTATTATGCTGTTATTACTATTCCAGATGATTTTACATCTTCTATGGAAAGTGCTGCTACTACTAATAAGAAACATGCTACTATTACTTATTCACCAAATCAAAAGACAAATTATTTATCTAGTCAAATTATTAATACTGTGGTTTTAACTGTAGAGAAGAATCTTGATAATACAGTAAATGCTGAGATTGTTAATACATTATCTAATAATTTAGAGTCAGTTCCTGATCAACTTAATACTATAAGTAATGGATTTAGTGAACTTAATAATGGTACTAATAAATTAGAAAATGGTAGTAAGAGTTTAACTGATGGGGCTAAGACATTAAATAATGGTACTAGTGAAATTAAAAGTACTTTAAATAAGTCTATTAATAGTTTAAGTCCTGAGTTAACTGATAGTGAAAAACAAGGAATTTTAAATACTTTAGCTAATAATAAAGATTTAAGTGATGAAAATATTTCTAGAGCTGCACTTTTAGGATTACAACAAAATGAAAGTTATATTCAATTAAAGAATGATTATGCTAATGGTATGGCTTTATATAATGCAGGTTTAAGTAGATATAATGCTGGAATTAAGAATCTTGAATCTTTAGGTTTATCTGAAGATATTGTTAATCAATGTATAATAGATTCTAATAGTAGTGTTTATTGTCAGAATGATGGTGTTGCGGCTTTAGTAACATCTAAGAAAACATTAGATAGTAGTAAAACTTCATTAGATACTTTAAATAAAGTAATATCTAGTATTGAAAGTGTTGCGATGCAAACTGCTGTTCAAACATCTAAGACTGTATCACAACAAGTAGCATTACAAACAGCAGCAGCTGTTAAGAGTAACGCTACTAATACTACAAAACAATCATTAACAGTATTATTATCATATATTGATAAAGTAGATAGTGGTGCTAATCAACTATATAATGGATCTAGTACTTTAACTAATGGATTAACAACATTAAATAATAGTGTAAGTGAATCTCATAAAACATTAGATAGTAAGATTAGTGATACTAAGAAAGAAGTTAAGAAAGTAGAAAAATTATCTGATTATAGTAAAGAACCAGTAGTTGCTAAAACTAAAGAAGTTAATAAAGTAACAAGTTATGGTACTGCATTTGCTCCATTATTCATATGTATTGGATTATGGGTTGGATGCTTAATGATGTTTATGGTATTATACTTTGATAAAGAAAAAAGATTTGGATTCTTAGGAGTTGATAGTAAAAAATACTTGAAGAAAACATTATCTTATCAAGGACTTGCATCTTTATCTGGTTTAATTCTTGGATTCTTATTACAATTATTCTTAGACTTTGATATTCAAAACTATTTATTATATTATACAAGTATAGTATTAATTGCTAATTGTTTCTTAAGTATAATAGAATTCTTAATTGATAATTTTAAAGATATCGGTAAGTTTATAGCTTTAATTATATTAGTATTACAACTTGGAGCTAGTGGTGGTACATTCCCAATAGAAACAGTTACTAAAGGATTTAGATTCTTAAATCCATGTTTACCTATGACTTATACTATTAAGTTAATGAAAGAGTCATTAATTAGTATAGAGAGTGGTTTATTAACTAAAAACTTTATAATTGTACTTGGAATATTTATAGTATTCTTTGGTTTAAATATAATACTTAGTATTTATAGACAAAAAAAGAATAGTTAAGTGGAAAAGAAAATAACATTTTTGTGTTATTTCTTTTTTTAGTTAAATATTAAAAAGTTAATATGAAGGATGAGAAACTTAATAAAAAATAAAGATTTAAAAGATTGATTTACTAAGATAAGATTATTTTTTTGTTTGATAAGTTGTTTCATCACACCTTTTAGCAAGAATTAAACTACATAACAAGAAAAGAATTATAAATGAGATAAATAAAATAAGTAAAATAGATAATAATATTAACATTTTTATTCCTCCTATTATATATATTATACTAAAAATTATATTAAAAAAATATTTATTCTTAATAATAATTATAAATAGTTAGGATTTATTTTTTTGTCGAATTTTTTGTTTTAATTTTATTGTTTTTTAAGAGTGTGAGTTAGTGATGAAAAAATTTGTGTGAAAAATAGTAAATAAATATAAAAATTGATTGATTAAAGATTATTTTTAGTGTATAATTTTAAACGTGACTGTGAGGGGTAGTAATATGGAAGAAATTAATTTAATGGAATTTTTTAATTATTATTTAGCAAGGATAGGTTATGTTATTGCGACTATTTTGGTAGTTTTAGTATTTGGTTGTTTTTATAGTTTTATACTTAAAACACCTTTGTATCAAAGTAGTACTACTATTGTTTTAACTAGAGAGAGTGATGATACTCAAAAGTATACACAAAATGATGTTTTACTTAATCAGAATTTAGTTCCTACTTATAGTAATATAATTAAGAGTAGAAGTGTTTTAAAACAAGTAATTAATAATAAAAATTTAGATTATACTACAGAACAATTATCAAATTTAATTACTGTTTCTAGTGTTGAAGATACTGAAATTATTAAAGTTACAGTTATGAATGAAAATAATGAGTTAGCTAAAGATATAGCAAATGCTATAGCTCCTGTTTTTTCTAAAAAAGTTAAAGGATTATATAATATTAATAATGTTAGTGTATTAGATACTGCAGAATTAGCTACTAGTCCATGTAATATAAATTATATGAAAGAAATATTAATATATATTATGGTTGGATTTATATTAGGTAGTGGAGCTATATTTATTATTTATTATTTTGATACAACTATTAAGAGTGCTAGTGATATAGAAGAAAAATTAAAATTAACTGTACTTGGAACAGTACCTACAATAGAGAGGGGGTAATTTTGTGATTAGAGATGAAAATAAGAATTCAAAACAATCTGATTTATTACTTAATTCTAATAAGAAGACTGTTTTTACTGAGTCTATTAAAAGTATAAGAACTAATTTAGCTTTTTCTGAAGTTGATAAAAAGATGAAAGTTATACTTGTAACATCTACTCAACCAAGTGATGGTAAGAGTTTTATATCTGCTAATCTTGCTTTGGCTTATAGAGATGAAGATAAGAAAGTATTATTAATTGATGCTGATTTAAGATGTGGTAGACAAAGTCAAATATTTAGAGTTGTTAATTATGTTGATAAAGGTTATTCTAATTTAATTTTAAATTATGAAGAAACAAATAATAAGAAAAGTAAAGATACTAAGAATGATAAAAATGATAGTCATTTTAATATTAATGATTATATTGTTAAAACAAAACAAGGAGTTGATTTAATTCCTAATGGACCAACTCCACCTAATCCAATTGAATTATTAACTAGTAAAAATAATGAGAAACTATTAGAGCAACTTAGAAAAAAATATGACATTATTATTATTGATTGTACTCCTGTTCTTGGTATTAGTGATGCTATTGTTATGACTAAGTATAGTGATGCTAATATATTAGTTGTTTCTAATAAGAAAACTAAATTAGAATTAATATCTAGAGCTGATAAGTTGTTTAAACAAGCTAATACTAGTATAACTGGTGTAGTAATCAATAAAGTTGATGTTAGTGAAAATAAATATTATGGTTATTATTCAGATAGTTATTACGGAGATAATTAATAGTGAAAGATATACATAATCATATATTGCCAGGATTAGATGATGGTTGTAAGAATGAAGAAGAAAGTTTAAAAGTATTAGAAAATATTATTTCTAGTGGAGTTAGTGAGATAGTTTTTACACCACATTATATAGTAGATACTAAATATATGGCAAATAATAAAGAAAAGAAAAAAGCTTTTCTTAAATTAAAAAAAATTATTGAGAAAAATAATTTACCAATAAAAGTTTATTTAGGTAATGAGATCTTTTTCTGTGATAATATTTTAGAATTAATTAAAAAAGGTGAAATAAGTCCTATAAATGATTCTAAATGTTTACTTATTGAGTTTCCAATGATGGATTTACCATATACTGCAAAAAGTGTTTTTGATGAGTTAATTAGTGAGGGATATGAAGTTATATTAGCTCATCCTGAAAGATATTATTTTGTTAAAGAAAATATTGATATATTAAATGACTTTGTAAGTATGGGTGTACATTTACAAGGAAATTATACAAGTTTATTTGGAAAATATGGTAGAGAAAGTAAAATAATTCTTAAAAAGCTTTTAAAAAGAGGTATGATTGATATACTTGCTAGTGATACTCATCATGAAGTAATTGGTGATGAGAAAAGATTAAGAAGAAAATTAAGATGGTATTTAAAAGAAGAAGAAATCGATAAACTTCTTTTTAAGAACTTTGATGAGTTTATTAATAATAAATAATATAGTAGTTACAAGTTCCTCTATTTTCAGATAAAGGACTATTAAAATCAGTAAAGGGTGGTGGCATGAATGTCTTCAATAGATTCAGTAGTTATAGACACTAATAATGATACGAACTCTAAAGTTTTGAAAGACGTTGTTGCGCTTAAATCAGTTGTAGTGCCAGTTAACAACAAAGTAAAAAAATCAAAAGTAATTTTTCATAAAATTGAGAGAGTTTCATATTTTAGCATTAAAAGAATCTTCGACATAATTTGCTCATTGCTTGGTATTATAGCATTAATTCCAGTAGCAATAGTAACTAAAATATGTTACATAGCGACAGGGGATAGAAAATCAATATTTTATAAACAAAAGAGAATCGGAAAAAATGGAAAACCAATATATATATATAAACTTAGAAGTATGGTATGGAATGCAGATGAAGTTTTAAAAGAACTTTTAAAAGATCCTAAATATAAAAAAGAATGGGACTTAAATCAAAAATTTGAAAATGATCCAAGAATAACAAAAATGGGAAATGTTTTAAGAAAAACATCATTAGATGAATTGCCACAATTCATCAATGTAATTAAAGGTGATATGTCTATGATAGGACCTCGACCTTTAGTTGAAGGAGAGCTTGATGCTCATAAAGGAAATCATGCAATATATGAAAGTGTTCGCCCAGGCATCTCGGGGTGGTGGGCTGCGAACGGAAGGTCAGCTACTACTTATGAAAGAAGACTTGAATTAGAATATTTCTATTGTAAAAATTGTAATTTAATATTAGATATTAAGTGTGTATTCTTAACAATTATAGCAGTGTTATTTAAAACAGGTGCAAAGTAGTATCAAACTATAATAGTAGTTAGTTTGAGTATTTATCATTACATTGTATAGTGCAATGATTTTTTAAGGAGAAGTGAATTTTGTGAAAAAAAAGTATAGTGTTTTAATGTCTATTTATCATAAAGAAAATCCTACATGGTTTGATGAGAGCATAAAAAGTATGTTTGAACAGACTATTAAACCAAATCAGTTCGTTTTAGTGGAGGATGGTCCACTAACCAAGGAACTATATGATGTTGTTGAAAAATATAAAGCAAAATATCCAAAAGAATTTAAAGTTGTTGCTATAGAAAAAAATGTTGGATTAGGGCCTGCATTAAAAAAGGGAGTTGAAGAATGCTCAAATGAGTATATTGCCAGAATGGACTCAGATGACTTTTCTATGCCAAAAAGAATCGAAAAGGAATTTGAAATATTTGAGAAATATCCAGATATTGGAATGGTCGGAACAAATGTATCTGAATTTATTGATTCTATAGATAATGTTGTTTGTGATGTTATATTGCCAGAAACAAATGAGGATATTATTAAATTTTCAAAAAGTAGGAATCCTTTTAGACATCCATCTGTGATGTTTAAGAAAAGTGCAGTTGTTAATGCTGGAAATTATAGAGAATATTACTTGTGTGAAGATTATGATATGTGGCTAAGAATGATTAGAAATGGTTGTAAATGTTATAATATTCAAGATATATATGTATATATGAGAATTGGTGAAGATTTTTATAAAAGACGTGGTGGACACAAATATTTTAAAAGCATTAAGAAATTTAAGAAAGAGCAATTGGAAAATGGTTACTTTACTAAATTTGAATATTTGAAATCAATTATACCCCACGCAATTGTTTGCTATATGCCTAATTTTATGAGAGATTTTGTTTATAGAAAAATGCTAAGAAGGGGAATAAAAAAATGAATAAAATAAAGATACTCGAAATTGTTCCAAATATGCAACAGGGTGGGCTTGAAAATTTAATTATGAATATTATAAGAAATTTAGATATGCAAAAATATGAAATTCATTTTTTATATCATTATACTGGAAATTATTATTTTGATGAAGAAATACAGAAAATTGGCTGTACTATACATAAATGTTCATTTAGAGAGGATAAAAATATTTTTAAGTATATAAAATTCTTAAAAAAGTTTTTTAAAGAAAATCATTTTGATGTAGTTCATTCTCACATGTTAAGTACATCAAGACTAACCTTAAAATATGCTAAACAAAATGGTTGCAAAATTTTAGTAAATCATTCACATAATAGCAAAGCAGAAAAATCTTTAAAGGGATGGATAAAACGTTTTATGATTCTTAATGCTTCAAAATATGCAAATGAATTCTTGGCATGTTCAGAAGAAGCTGGAAGATTTGCTTATGGAAATAGAAAGTTTATAGTAGTAAAAAATGGCATTGATTTGAAAAAATTTTCATTTTCTACTGAAAATCGAAAAAAAATAAGGGAAGAACTTAATATTGGAGAAAAAGATATAATTTTTTGCAATGTAGGAAGATTAAATGTACAAAAAAACCAATCTTTTCTGATTGAATGTTTTGCAAAAATAAAGAACAATAATGCTAAATTAATGATAATAGGTTTTGGAGAATTAAAAGAAAAAATATTATCTAAAATAATTGAAATGAATATAAGTGAAAAAGTTATAATGCTTGAAAATGTTAAAACCGAATATTATTATAGTGCTATGGATTGTTTTGTTCTACCTTCTATATTTGAGGGATTTCCTCTTACAGCGGTTGAAGCTCAAGCAAATGGTTGTCCTTGTGCTTTTTCAAACAAAATAACTAAGGAGGTAAAATTAAATAACAATGTTAAATTCTTGGATATTGACAAAGAAGACGAATGGATACAATTTTTCAATAATTTTAATATAAAAAGAGAAAAACACTATTCAGAAAAGCTATTAGATTATGATACAGATAAATTAAAAAATGTAATAGAGAAAATATATTCTAAGGGGGCTCATGATAAAAACTAAGGAAAAAATTTTCATTGTACTTTGTTTTTTGCCTTTATTCAGCCTGATTTTTTCGTGAAAATTAATGTGCTTAATTATATGAGTATTGAAATGGCCTTATTATGTACTTTAATTTTATTATTAAGGTCATTTAAAAAAATGTTAAATTTGATATTACTGTTTTCTTTTTATTGTTATGGAGACTTCTAATATTTATATCAACATTAAATCATAGTGGTGAAATTGTTAAATAGGGCTATCAATCGATTGTATTTATTGGGCCACAAATGGAAGGTCAGCTACTATTTATGAAAGAAGACTTGAACTAGAATATTTCTATTGTAAAAATTGTAATTTAATATATATCATTTTATAACGAATAGGGAGGGATTGATATGCTAGTGTATATTAGTATGACTTTATTTGCAGTATTTTTTTTGTACTTAGCAAATGTAAAAAAATATGGGAATGATAAAATACCGTTAGGTAATAAAATATTTTGGTATTTATCAGAATTAACTTTAATTATTGTATCAGGCATTAGATATGGAGTAGGTCAGGATTATTTTTATACGTATGTTCCTTATTTTAATAATTTGCTGATAGGACACCGAAATTTAGATGTTGAGATTGGCTTCTATTATTTATGCAAATTTATTCAAATGTTTACGTATGATTATGTGTGGCTATTTATAATTTGCTCTGTTATCTTTTTTCATTTTATTTATAAAGCCATATTGGAGCAGTCAAAAGGCCCTACATTTAGTATATTTTTATTAGTTGGAACAACATATATATTTATTTTTTACAATGGTATGAGACAAATGATGGCTATTGCAATATTCCTTTATGCAATAAAATTTATTCAAGAACGTAATTTAAAAAAATATATTATTTATATGCTTCTTGCATCATTACTACATTATTCAACTTTACTATTAATTCCCTTATACTTTCTATATGATGTAAAACTAAATGGTTTCAAAATAGGGTTATTTTCTCTTGCATTTCTTACATTAAAACCTGTTATAACAAAATTATCTTTATATATTATTAGTCTTACAAAATATAATTATTATATTGGATCAAGATATGATACCGGAGAAACTAGTATTATTATGATTTTAATTAATGTAGCAATACTTCTATTTTCTCTTTTCTTTATTAATAAAATCAAAGATAAAAAAGAATTAAAAAAATATAATTTTTATGTTCTATTACAATTTGTTTCTACAATAATAGCAATGTATGGAGGTAGTATTCCTTTATTAATGAGATTAAGATGGTCAACTGGCATTTCTGTAATTATCTTGATTCCATTTACTTTAAGTCTAATTGAACAAGTAAAAGAAAAATTTTTAGTTACATTATTAATAATAACTTTATATAGTACGTATGCATTGTATACAGTAGGGGCTAAAAATTCAAATAATGTTTTACCATATCATACTATATTTGAGAGGAGAGAATAAATGAAAAATGAATTGATAAGTATAATAGTTCCTATCTACAATGTCCAACAGTATTTAGAAAAGTGCGTTAATTCATTAATTAAACAAAGTTACAAAAATATTGAAATAATTCTTGTAGATGATGGTTCAACGGATAAATCAGGAGAAATAGCTGATGGACTTAAAAAAAATGATAGTAGAATTAGAGTATTTCATAAAAATAATGGTGGATTATCAGATGCAAGAAATTTTGGGATAAAGCAAGCAAAAGGAAAGTACATTGGATTTATAGACAGTGATGATTATATTGAAAATGAAATGTATGAATTTTTATATAACAACTTAATAGAAAATAAAGCTGATATAAGTATTTGTGGTAGATTTGTTAATTATGATGATGGTAGAGAACTAACACAATATAAAACTGGAATCAAGAAAGTAATGGATAATATAGATGGTCTTATTGCACTTAATTCATTTAAATATTTCGATATGTCGGCATGTGATAAACTATATGAAAAATCTTTATTTAATGATATTGAATTTCCTTATGGATTAAAATGTGAAGACTATTATACGATGTATAAATTGTTTGATAAAAGCAGAATTATTGTTTATGAGTCTAAACCAATGTATCATTATTATCAAAGGGAAGGAAGTATAAGCAGAAATAAAATTATGGACACTTCTTTTATAGATGCAAGTAAGAGTCAAGTCGAATATTTTAACAAATACCATCCTGAACTTATATATGTAGCATATACTTCATATGTATTTGCAAATATTGCACATTTCAATAGATTCATAAAATATAATATAGAGTGTAATGAAGAGATAAAGTTAGAATTAAAAAGAGAGGTAAAAAAATATTTGAAATATGTCTTAAAAAATTCAAATATTTCCAGGTTTAAGAAAGTACAAGCCTTGATTTTTTCGAAAAATATTAATTTATATAAATTTATAAAAAGCAAAGTTTAAGTTTAAACGGAGGTAAAGTATATGTCAAAAATAGGAATAATGTCTATGCAGAGAATAGTAAATTATGGTTCTTTTTTACAAGCATACGGACTAAAAAGTATGTTAGAAGAACTAGGCAATAAAGTAGAATTTATTGATTATCAATATGAAAAATCATTAGTAGAAAGCAAAAAGAACAATTTAATATCAAGAATTAGAAACAATATAAATCTAGTAAATTTTTATAAAAAAAGAAATCATGCTAAAAAGTTTAAATCTAAATATAATGATTATTTAAAATCTATAGGAATTGAAAATAAAAATTATAACAAAGATATTGATACTTTAGTTATTGGAAGTGATGAAGTTTTTAATTGTTTACAGCCTTATCCAGTAGGATTTTCAAGAAATTTATTTGGATATGGATATGAAAAAGTAAATGTAGTATCATATGCAGCATCTTTTGGATTTACCAAATTAGAAGGTTTAAAAAATTATAAAATTGAAAATGAAGTTTCTAAGTTATTAAGAAATTTTAAAAGTATTTCCGTTAGAGATTTAAATAGTTTTGAGATTGTTAAAAAATTAACTAACAAAACTCCCTTAATGCACCTCGATCCAGTATTAGTATCAGATTATAGTAGCGTATTAAAAAAAGTTAATTTGAAGAATTATATAATTATTTATGCATATACTGGACGCTTAACAAAATCTGAGGAAAGATATATAAAAAAATTTGCAAAAAAATATAACAAAAAGATAGTTAGTATCGGTTTTTATCAAAAAATAGCTGATTTAAATTTAATTGTTCATCCGTTTGAAGTTTTATCTTATTTCAAAAATGCAGACTATGTTATAACAGATACTTTTCATGGAACTATATTTTCTATAAAAATGAACACAAAATTTTGTACAATTATTAGAGAATCTAATAGGAATAAATTAGAATATTTACTAGAAAAATTAGATAGAAAAGATCGTATGATAAATTCTCTTGATGAAATTGATATATTATATAATAAAGAAGTGGACTTTTCTAACACAAATAAAATTATTACAGATGAAAGAAGTAAAACACTCAAATATTTAAAAGAAAATCTATAGGTAGTGAATATAAATGAATAAAGAAACAAAAAATAAATATTTAATAAAAAACACAATAGTTTTGTCAATCGGTAATTTTGGTTCTAAATTAATTACTTTCTTTTTAGTGCCTTTATATACAAATATATTAACAACTTCTGAATATGGTACAATAGATTTAATAACAATACTAACTACAGTGATAGTACCATTAATTACTCTAAATATTTCTGAAGCAGTTATGAGATATTCGATGGATAAAGATTCAAATAAGGAAAAAATATTAAGCATAGGTACAATCATATTATTTATTTCTTTATTAATAAGTGCTTTAAGTATTCCTATATTAAAAATTATTCCAGCTACAGGTAATTATGCTGTGTTATTAAGTATATATATGATGACATTTATTTCATCACATATATATCTTTGTTATATAAGGGGAAAAGAACAGTTACTGGATTATTCAATTATCAGTATAGTCCAAACACTAATTATTGCATCACTTAATATTTATTTTTTAGCTTTTTTAAAAATAGGAATTAAAGGATATATTATTGCATATATTATTGCATATTTAGTTACTACTATACTTTGTATTATAAGAGGTAAAATATTTTCTTCTTTAAAAAATATATCATTTGATAAAAAACTAGCAAAGGAAATGATTAAATACTCAGTAATTTTGATTCCCAACTCATTGATGTGGTGGATTATGAATTCGCTAGATAGAGTAATGGTTTCTTCAATGATAAGCATAGAAGCAAACGGAATTTATGCTGTATCTTATAAACTACCTACCATTGTTATTACATTGACGACAATATTCAATCAAGCATGGATGTTTTCTGCAGTAAAAGAAAAAGAAAGCAAAGATAAAAATGAGTATACTAATAGTGTTTATACAGCACTATTCAATATTGTTGTGACAGTTTCTATTGCAATATTGTTTATCTTAAAACCATTAATGAAAATTTATGTTGGTAAAGAATTCTTCACAGCATGGGAATATACCCCTCCTCTAATAATAGGTACTATATTTTTAACATTAGGGACATTTATTTCGAACGAATATACTGCTCATAAAGATAGTATGGGATTTTTAAAGTCATCTACTATAGGTGCATTGGTAAATGTAATATTAAATTTCTTGTTGATACCTAGAATTGGAATTATAGGAGCTGCAATTGCAACATGTGTTAGTTATATTTGCGTATATGTATTTAGAGTATTCGATACAAAAAAATATCTACAATTAAAAGCATTAGATAAAAGTAAAGCGACAAGTTTAATTTTATTATTTATATCATCAATAATTGTTTATTTCGATTCTCCATATAGTTATATAATAATTGCTACCTTATTAATAATAAATTTAATATTATCCAGAAAATTTTGGATTAAAATTTGTAGCAACATATTTAATAAAATTTTTAAAATGAAGGTGATGAAAAAATGATTTGTTCAAAAGAAAAGTGTACTGGATGCTTTGGATGTTATAATATTTGTCCAAAGAAAGCAATAGAGATGAAAAAAGATGAGTATGGAAATATTTATCCTCATGTAAATAAAGAAAAATGTATTAACTGTGGACTATGTAAAAAAGTTTGCCCACAATTAAAAAATGAGTTAGATTTCAAAAAACCTATTACAGCCTTTGCAATGTATATCAAAGACAAAGATAAAAGATCTCAAAGTACATCTGGTGGAGCTGCAACAGTTTTTTACGAATATACCTTAAGCAAGAAAGGTATAGTTTATGGTGTATCTAATCTTGGAGCAAAGGAAAAATTAAGTTTCATCAGAATAGATAATATTAAAGACTTATACAAAGTAAAAGGATCTAAGTATGTTCATTGCTATGTTAATGATGTATTTTCACAAATAAAAAAAGATTTAACTGAAGAAAAAGAAGTTTTATTTATAGGGACTCCTTGTCAAGTATCTGGTTTAAAATTATTCTTAATGAAAGATTATGATAATTTAACTACAGTAGATATAATTTGCCACGGAGTGCCAAGTCAACAACTTTTATTTGATGAATTAAAAAAATTAAATATTGATTCATCAATGGTTGAATCCATTTCCTTCAGAGATGGAAATGGATTCAACCTAAAGGTTGTATCCATGGAGGGGAATATTTTATACGAAAATAATTCTATGAATAATGATTACTATAGAAATTTTTTATCTGGAAACTTCTATAGAAAAAATTGCTATAGTTGCAGGTATGCTAAAAGAGAAAGAATATCTGACATTACAATTGGAGATTTTTGGGGACTTTCAAAAGATAGTAAAATTTATGATGACGAAAAAAAGGGTATTTCTGTAATATTGCCTAATACTGAAAAAGGCTTAAAATTAGTTGAAGCAATAAAAAGTAAATGTAATATTGAAGAAAGAAAAGTAGATGAAGCATGCAAAGAAAACGGACAGTTAAACAATCCTATGAAAAAAACTAAGGCTTATAGTATATACTTAGAAAATTATCCAAAATTAGGTTATAAAAAAACAGTTAGTAAAATGACTAATATAAAAACTAAAATAAAAATTATGGCAAGGAATAATAAGTTAATATATTCTATATATAAAAAAATAAAGTAGGTAAAGATGCTGATAAAATGGCATTGACTTTTGTCAAGACATCGTGACCCCATAATTTAAAATTATTATTTTTCTATCAATATAGAAATTATTTGTTTAGTAACAATTAAGGACAAGTTTGCCTTAATTGTTTTTACATTGTAATTTAGTTAAAATAGTATTGTGGTGGTAATATGTCTAATAAAAATAAATATAAACCAATTTTAAATGAAATGCCAAGCATAAAAAAAGATATGATGAAGTAAATGCTATCTATAATATAAGATGGACTATAAATAAAGAAAAAGACTGGAAGTAGAAAATCATAAATTATATTGGGATGATATGTTAGATATTATATATAAATATAATAAATATTCTTCTGATAATGGTTGGATAATTTATGGAAATTTAAATGTGAAATTTGCTAAGGATTGTATCATAGAATATGAGAGAAATGAATATGATAGCGCAGAGAATAAAATTCTTGAATATTATCTTAATAATGATGATAACAAATTTTATTTCAAATCATTAACACCTCAGAAGAAAAACAGAACTTCCCAATAGTTATGGAAATGTTAAGAGCTGGAGAAGTAAGAGAAGCTGATGCTAGTTATGTTAGTCCACTTGATTTACTTTTTAATCAATTAGAAGTAGAAGAAAAAATTATATAGCGGTTAAATACTATAGAGATTATAGAAGTTGTTCTACTAAATCTGTTTTTCCAACTAGTATTATTACTGCAATTGAAGATTGTGGCTTCTTTGAATCAATACCATTGTTGGCAGTCACTTTAATCAGAGGATTGATTGTTCCTGTTTTATCTTTAATAATGATAATGACAGTATATGGAAGATTCTTTAAATTATATTTATACACTGCATTAGCTCCAGTTCCTTTGGTAACTTTTGCAGGAGAACCGGCTCAGCAAATTGGTAAGAGTTTTTTAAAGAGTTATGGAGCAGTATGTTTAGAGGGAGCAATTATAATTCTCTCATGTATAATCTTCTCATTATTTGCAAGTACACCACCAGTTGTGGATGCAAGTGCAGCGGCAGTAACTCAAGTATGGACTTATATAGGAGAACTAGTATTTAATATGCTGGTTTTAGTTGGAACAATTAAAATGTCTGATCGGGTTGTACGAGAAATGATGGGATTGATGATGGGATTATAGTATAATATTAATTGAGGTGATTGTTATTAATACAAAAAATGTGGATGCATTTTTAATTGGCTGCAGTGAATATCATAATTACAAGAATAATTTGTTATTTGTAAATAATGATATCAAGGAGTTAAAGAATAGTTTAATAAATAGCATGAAAATACCTGAGGAGAATATATCATCATATAGTGGTATGGTTGAATTTGATGATTACAAAGACATTATTAATAAAATTTGTACAAATGAAATAGAAAATGAAATGTTAATATTATATTTTAGCGGGCATGGACAGAATAAAAAAGGAAGTAGCATTGTACTTAGTGATGAAAGAACCGTTTCTATAAATGATTTATTAAGCAAAATAAATGAAAGCAAGTATAAATGTAAGTGGATTATTATTGATGCATGCTATCCTGGACAGTTTATTTTAAATGAAGAAGGGTTATTAGTGGGAGAAGGAACAATAGTAACATGCTCATCTTCAAAAGAACAACCATCTTTTGCTAATGAAAAAAAGTCAATGAGTTATTTTACAGAAATATTATGTAATATTTTAAACATTGAAAGTACAAAGAATAAGTCTCTTGCTGAAATAATTAATCTGATTAGAATAATTTATAAGAATAATAATTCTAAACAAACATTAATTAATAGACAAAACTTCTTGGGGACAATATATTTTAGTGAAAATGAAAATATTAAAAAAAGTGATAAGAAAATTATAAAATATGAATATAAAGATGATGATTTTTGTACGATAGGATTTGAACCTGTTCATTCCTTAACGGTAAAAAAATATTGTGTTTATATTATGAGTAAACTACAAAATGAAAAAAAATTATCTATTATTATGGAAAAAATGGTTAAGCTATTCAATAAAATAGAATTTTATAATTATGATAAGCAGGAAAATATGTTGAAAAATAAAACTATTGATTTCTTATGGGCTTATATTTATCCAGATGAATTTAACTTTAATATAAGAAACGCTAAATATATTATAGAATATAAGAAAAACAAAGGAATAACGATTAAAGAACAAAAATGTTTTGACTTTATATTAGAAAATAGAATCAATAATACAATAAGTGACGAAGAATTAATTCATCAAATTAATTATTTATATAATGAAAGTTTAGAAAAGTTAAAAGAATTATATAAAATAATACAAGAAATAAAGAATACTAATTGGAATGAAAAATCATCTTATAAAATATATATTGGTTCAAAAGAAAAAATTAATGAAATATATGACAAATTCATCAATCTTCCATATGGAAGTAATGATTCTGAAATTAAGTATGAATTGATTCTAGATTATTTTAACAATATTCAAGATTTACTTTTATTTATGAGTAGTAAGGGACAAGAAAGATGGAATAATGAAGATACAAGATATAGTATGATTGAGGTTACAATGAATAAAATCAATAAATTATTGAATTATTTAAAAAAAGAAAAAGACTAATTGCTTTTTTTTATTTGAAGAAGAACGGTGAAACATATCACTTAGGATATGTTCCAAGATATTATACTGCTGAATTGACTGAGTTATTAAAAAACAATATTCAGTATTCTGCAATGGTACAAAGTTCGAATTTTGAAAGCAAAATAAACGATGAAAATATAACTGTATATGTTAAATTAATTTTTAGTTAATTAGAGTATGGTTATATATAGTTATTATTATGAATGATTGTTAAAAGAAGTTTGTAGATATAAATAGTTGACAATCATTTATATAGGCAATGCATTTATGTATTGTCTATTTTTTGAATTTTAATTAAGAGTATATATTTTATTTTTTATAAACCTTATAGTTAATAATATATATTATATAATCCCTAGTTTTCTTTAATTTCTTGTATATTTAACTATTTGTATTATAATTTAGTTTGGTGAGTGAAAGTGAGAAGGGTATTTTTATTATTATTTTGTTTTATAATTATGTTTAGTTATACCAATGTGTTTGCTAATATTATGTGTAATGATGGTACTAGAAGTCCATCTTGTAGTGATTGTCATAGAGGATGTTGTTCACATCATGGTGGATGTGCATCTGGTGGTAGTTCTTATAGAAGCGGCTCTAGTAATAATTATAGAAACTATTCATATACAAGATCATATGTATACGGGTGTACTAATATAAATGCTGTTAATTACAATAGTAACGCGAATAGAGATGATGGAAGTTGTGTATTGAAGGTATATGGTTGTACTGATAAAAATGCTGTAAACTATAATAGTAATGCCAATACAGATGACGGAAGTTGCATTGCTAAAGTTCTAGGATGTATGGATAAAAATGCAGATAACTATAATGAAAAAGCAAATATAAGTAATGGAAAATGTTTATATACTACTAAAAAGAAAGTAACTAAAAAGATTAAATATAAAACTATTTATAAGTTTAGTCTATTTAAAAATGGTAAAGTTTATAAAAAAGGAAAAAATGGTAAGAAGGAGATAATATATACAATAACTAAGAATGAAAAAAATGAAATTGTTTCTAAAGCTATAGTAAGTAAGAATACTGTTGTAAAGAAAGTAGATAAGGTAATATATACAAATAACATTAGAAAAATAGGTTAATATTTATTTTGTTTGGGTTAGATAAATAGTTAAATGCAATTTGTATTTAATTATTGGTATTTAAGGGTATGATGCAATTTATACCTTTATTTTTTTAAGAACTTATTTTATTAGTTTTTGAATAATCATTTTTAAGATTAAGACATTATGTGAAATAATTATAAATAGGAAAGATTTTGAAATTTCTTTTATCCCTCTAGACATTTGGCTTAACCATACTATTACTTTATTTCTTAATGATTTGCTTGCTTCTATAATTAAAAAGATTGGTAATGATGAATATTTTTATGAGTTAAAACCTTATAAAATGCTTATTAAGTATCTTTCTAATATGTATGATGGGTTTAAGGAAGATCATAAAAGTTTTGATATGTTTATTGTTGCTGATTTTATAGATTCTGCTCAAATGGATACTGAAGAAGCAGAAGAGAATTGTTATCCTAAGTGGAGTATGAGAGGAAATATTTAAATTTAAATGTTTTATAAGGGTGATTATTCACTCTTTTTATTTTTATGGTAAAATATTTGTGATGGGAGAATTATATGATATTAAATGTTAGTGGGAGAACTGATATAGTTGCTTTTTATAGTGATTGGTTTATTAATAGATATAGAAAAGGATATGTTGATGTTAGAAATCCTTTTAATAAGAAATTAGTTAGTAGAATATATTTTGAAGATGTTGATTTAATACTTTTTTGTACAAAAAATCCTAAACCAATACTTAAATATTTAAATGAGATTACTTGTCCAATAATATTTCATATTACTATTACTCCATATAAGAAAGATATAGAAGCAGGAGTACCTGATAAGAAAGATATAATTGAAAGTGTTAAAAAGATATCTGAAATGATAGGTATTGATAATGTTTATGTAAGATATGATCCAATATTTCTTAGTGAGCAATATAATATATCTTATCACTTAATGATGTTTGAGAGATTATGTTCTTTACTTGATGGGTATGTTAATAATATTATTGTTTCTTTTATTGATGATTATAAGAATGTTTTAAATAATCAGTCTATTCTTAAGAAAAGAGCTTTTACATCAATTGATTATAAATCTATAGGAATTGGTTTTAGTGAGATAGCTACTAAACATAATATGACTGTTCAGACTTGTTTTGAGGATAATGACTTAGTTCAATATGGTTTTATTAAGAGAGATTGTTTATCGCATACTCTTGCTTTTAAACTTACTGGGAACACCTATAAAGGTTGGAAGGCTCGTAAAGAAAATAAATGCAATTGTGTTCAGATGGTTGATATAGGTGAATATAATACTTGTAAACATTTTTGTAAGTATTGTTATGCTAATTATGATGAGAAAAATGTAATTAAGAATAATTCTAGGCATTATGATGATTCTTCTTTACTTGTAGGTAGTGTGATGAGTGATGATATAATAAAAAGAAGAATGAAGTAATTTTTTTAATTTTAGTGTATAATTAAATAGTAGGTGAAGTTTATGAATGTATATGATTATATTGATGAGTATGGAATTTATTCTTTTGATGAGAAACCATTTAATAAAGTAGATGCTACTATATTTTCTTTTTTGGTGTATGCTGATTTAAAATTATGTTTTAAGAAGAGTAGGATGACTATAAAAGAGTTGGGTAGGGTTAATGTAGGTATATATAAGAAGAAGGATAATAATGTTTTAGCTGTTAGGGAAGGAAATAAACTTTTAGGTTATTTAAAGGATACTAAACGTTATAAGGATTGTTTAGTATATAATTTTAGTATTGATGAGACACAGGATATTCAATTTTGTGCTATTAGTATTGAGTATTTAAAAAATAAAGTGTTTGTTGCTTTTGAGGGTACTAATGCATTATTTAGTGGTTGGAAAGAGAACTTTTTATTAACTTATGAATTTCCTACAAAAACACATAAAAAGGCTATTGCTTATTTAAATAGACTTTTTACTTTTTCTAGATGTGAATTATTAGTAGGAGGTCATTCTAAAGGTGGTAATCTTGCTATGGTTGCTTCTATGTATGCAAATATATTTGTACAGAGAAAAATAAAGTTTGTTTATAATTTGGATGGTCCTGGAGTACTTGATGAAGAGTTTAATTCAGTTAATTTTAAGCATTTAAAGAAAAAATATATACATATTATACCTGATTATTCAGTTGTAGGAATGTGTCTTAATAATGCAAATGAATATGTAATAAAAGCTAGTGTTAAATCTGTTTATTGTCATAATATTGTTTATTGGGAAATTGGTGATGATCATGATTTTGTTAAGGCTGAACTTAGTGATTATTCTAAGGAATTAAGATGTGAATTTAAAAAGTTATTACGTAAATATAGTAATGAAGATAAGAAGAATTTAATTATTAATTTATTTGACATATTAGATAAGGCTAATATTACTAGTATTTTAGAGTTAAAGGAACAGAATAAGAAGATTATTAGTCTTATTTATGAGTCTAAGAATATGACTCAAAAGACTAAGAAATTTTTAGATGATTTTATTAGAATTCTTATTAAGTGCTATAGTAATTCTACTTATAATGAATTAAAGGTTAAGATAAGGGAAGTATTAAATTTTAGGGATTGGTGATATTTTGTCTAAGTGTTCGGATATTAATAGATTATTAGATAGTCTTTCTAAGTCTAAGTTTAGGGGTTCTTTTCATTTAAATAATAAGATGAAGGATTATGTTATGAAAAATGGTTTTGATAAGATTAGTAAAGATGCTTATGAGATATTAGAAAGTAGGGTAGCTTCTAGTAATCCTAAGAATGATGGAAAACAAACTCCTATGAAGCAGACTCATCCTGTTTTTATTGCTCAACATGCCACGGGAACGTGTTGTCGTGGATGTATTGAGAGGATTCATCATATCCCAAAAGGTAGAGAACTTTCTTTAATGGAAGTTAAATATTTAGTTAATGTTATTATGTTTTGGATACAAAGAGAAGTTAGTTAATAATTATTAACGACTTTTTATTTGTTATTTTGTTTTAAAAGTTATATATGCTATAATTTTAGTTAGGGTGGTAGAATTTATTATGAAGAATGGGAGAGGCAAATAATGAGTTTATTTAGTAAAGATAGAAAGGATGCAAAGTTTATTGCACCTAAGGATACAATTCAAGCAATTGTTCCATATATAATGCCAAAAAGAGTTGAAGCGGAGGTTTCTTATACATCTAATTTTGATGTTACTGAGCTTGTTAAATATGTTGATGAATATAACGAAAAAAATACTAGTGAGATTAAGATGACATATTTTCATGCTTTGATGTATATTGTTGGAATGACTGTTTATAATAGAAGAGCTTTGAATAGATTTGTTAAGAATAAAAGATTATATGAAAGAAATAAAATAAATTTTGCTTTTATTGCGAAAAATAAAATGAGTGATAATGGTGAAGAAAGAATTATTAGTGTTGATTTAAATCCTGATGATAATTTAAAAACGTTTAGTAAAAAGCTTTCTGTTGATGTGTTTAAGGTTAGAAAAGAAGGAACTAATTCCATGGATGGAGTTCTTAAGAGTCTTACTTCATTACCAAGAGGTCTTTTATGGGTAATTGTTAAGTTTGTGTTCTTTTTGGATAAGCATGGGTGGAGTCCTAAAGTTTTAACTGAGAGCGATACTAATTATTCAACTATTATTTTTAGTAATTTAGGAAGTATTAAAGCTAATTCTTGTTATCATCATTTAAATGATTATGGTACTAATTCTATTATTGTTACTATTGGGACAATAAAGGAGATTGATGGTAGAAAGTATTGTGATTTAACATTTACTTTAGATGAGAGAATTGCTGATGGTTTTTATTTTGCTAAGTCTGTTCAACTTGCTGAATATATTGCAAAAAGACCAAAATTTTTTGATAATAAATTAAATACAAAAGTAGAAGTTGAAGAAATAATTTAAATTTATTAGGAGGTTACTTATGAAAAAGTTAGTTTTAATAGGTGGAGGAGAGATTGGTAAAGGTAATACTAGTTATGAAACTAAAGGTATAGATGAAGAGATTGTTAAGTTAGCTGGTAAAACTATTCCTAATTTATTGTTTATTGGACTTGCTAGTTCATATTCTGATTCTTATTATGATTTAATAAAAAAAATATATAAAGATTTAGGATGCGAATGTGCTTATTTAAAGAAAAAGAATATTATAAATAATCCAGATATTGTAAAAAATAAAATTAATAATGCGGATATTATTTATATAGGTGGAGGAGATACTGTTAAGTTAATGGATACTGTAAATTCTTATGGTATTGATAAATTACTTAAAAGTGCATATGATAATGGAACTGTACTTGTTGGTATTTCTGCTGGTGGAATTATGTTATCTAAGGATGGGTATTCTGATTCTTTAATATTAAGGGGAGAAAGTGATAAATACACTTTTATTGATGGACTTGGATTTACTGATATTAGTTTTTGTCCACATTATAATGCTGATGATAATAAGAAAAAATCACTATATAATGATTTAGAAAATACATCTAAAGAGGTGTACGGAGTTGAAAATTGTTGTGCTCTTGAAGTGGTAGATGGTGAGATATCTATAATTAGATCAAGAGATGGGGCTAATGCTTGGAAGATAAAATATGATAAGAAAATAATTGAAGAGAAAATATAAATAATTTTATATCTTATTGTTATTTTCAATTATAAAAATATTATTTAAAAGAGGTAATATAATTATATGAGTAAGAGTATGAAAAAAAGCTTAATTAAAGCATTATTGGTATTGGTGTTTGTAGCTGTTGGTTATTTTTATACAGACCATTTTGATAGTAGTAGTCAAGATATTAAGAATGGAGCCACTACTAATGTTAAACAAACTATAAATGTTGATGGAGATAATTTAAAGATTTATTTTGTTGATGTTGGACAGGCTGATTGTATTTTGATTAATGATAATAATGAGTATAGTTTAATTGATGCTGGTAATAATGAGGATGGAGAGAAACTTGTTAAATATTTTAAAGATTTAGGTGTTTCTGGTTTTAAATATGTTTTTGGAACTCATGCTCATGAGGATCATATTGGTGGCATGGATGATATAATTAATAATTTTAATATAGAACATTTTTATATGCCTGATGCTATTACTACTACTAAAACATTTGAAGATGTTCTTGATGCTTTAGGAAATAAAGGTATTGCTTTTGAAACACCAAATGAGGATGATGTTTTGAAGTTTGGTAATACAAGCATATCTATATTACATATTGGTCGTGATAAGAATGATTTAAACGATACATCTATTGTTTTAAAGTTAATTTATAATGATACTTCATATTTATTTATGGGTGATGCGACTAGTAGTGTTGAGAAAGAAATTCTTGATAAAGATTTAGAAAGTGATGTTTTAAAGGTTGGACATCATGGTTCTCAATATTCTTCAACAGCTGCTTTTTTAAAAAAGGTTTCTCCAAAGTATGCAATTATTGAGGTAGGTGCTAATAATACTTATAATCATCCTAGGGAGGTAACTTTAAAAAAATTAGAAAGTTTAGGTACTAAAATTTATCGTACGGATCTTGATGGTACTATTGTTTTAACATCAGATGGAAAAAATATAACTTTTAGTACGGAAAAGACTGATACTAATGGAGGTTAATATGAAATATGCGGTTGATGAGATAATTGATGATATTGCAGTACTTGAAAATATTGATACTGGTGATAAAGTTGAGGTTTCTCTTGAATTACTTCCCAGTGATATTAAAGATGGTACTATTGTTTTATTTGTTGATGGAGAGTATCAAATTGATTTAGATGAGGAGATACTTAGAAAACAAAGAATAATTGAGAAGATGAGATTATTGAAAAACTTAAAAAGAAGTGATAATGATGAGTAAAAATAAATATAGGTTACCTTTTAATGGTTCTTGGTTTGTAGAATATGGAGGTCTTACTAAGAAAACTTCTCATTCTTGGGATATTGTACCACAAAGGTATGCTTATGATTTTGAAATTAGAAAAGATAATTTACCATATCATGGTGACTATAAGGATAAGAAAAATTATTATTCTTATGGTGAAGAAATAATTTGTCCTTGTGATGGGTTTGTGATTGATATTAAGAATGAGTATTTGGATACTAAAATATTAGATAATAGGCCTGTTATTTGTGATGTTGATGATCCTAGAGGAAATTATATTACTATAAAACATGATAATGGTGAGGCTAGTACGATATGTCATATTATGAAAGATTCTTTTAAAGTAAGTGTTGGTGATATTGTTCATGAAGGTGATATTCTTGCTTTAGTTGGTAATAGTGGTAATACTCAGGGACCTCATATTCACTTTCAGGTTCAAGCTGGTGCTGATTTTTTTAATAGTCGTGGAGTGATAATTACTTTTAAAAATGCTTTTTGTAATAATCGTAAAATAAAGCATATAAGTAGAGGAATTGATGTATATACAAAGGAGTAGTAATGAAAGAGGATTTTACTTTAGATTCAGTTGTAGATCAAAAATATAGTAATGAAGTTTTAGACGGTAGTTTTCAATATTGTGAGGTCAGCAATTCTAATTTTTTTAAGTGTAGTTTTAGTGATGCTAAGTTTGTAGGACTTGATATCGATAATTCTTTATTTGATATGTGTAATTTATCTAATATGGCTTTGATAGATCATACTTATAGTAAATTATGTTTTAAGAATTGTAATTTAGTTGGGGTATCTTTTATTGATTCATATCTTACTAATGTAGAATTTATTAATTGTAATTTAAGATATTCTAATTTTTCTGGTGCGAATTTTTCTAATGTTATGTTTGATAATTGTAATTTAAGTGATTCTAGTTTTGTTGAGACTAAATGGAAGAAACTTAATTTTTCTAATTCTTGTATTGATAATTGTGAGTTTGTAAAGACTAAATTAGATGGGCTTGATTTATCTAAAACTGAGTTTAATAATTTAAAGTTTGATTCTAGTAAATTAAAAGGCTTAATTCTTAATATGAATCAAGCTTTGATAGTTACTAGTTTACTTGGAATTAAAATAAAAAACTGATTTAACAGTTTTTTTCTTTTTATATAAATTTTATTAATGAGTAGTTTTTGTATTGCGATTATGGAAAAATCTATATAAGGAATATAAAAATTGATTGATATTTCTTGGTATAAATTAGGAAAAGTACGATTTGTATTAGATAAAGATGTTTGGTAATATGCCTCCTAGAGAGGA